>Ga0041059_1003153_pt1 | contig 11548 bp, 7 predicted proteins | sample AraColnosormetaG_FD_56232 | JGI IMG/M metagenome (GOLD analysis project Ga0041059, IMG submission 56232) | Arabidopsis roots microbial communities from North Carolina, USA - Col MF nosort | ecosystem: Host-associated > Plants > Roots > Unclassified | place: USA: North Carolina | collected 2013-09-02 | reverse complement strand
ATTGTATATATATTTAATTATTTAGTTTAGAAATAACTAATATTTTTGAAATTATAATTATATTTCGGATATTTTCGGTTACCCAAAATATTTCTGTTGTACCCAAAATGTTTCGGTTCTTTCAGTTATAGAATTTAATATCCATTTGGTTATTTTCAACTTTTTGGTTTGGTTTGGTTCAGTTTGTTTGCATCGGTTTCAGTTCGGTACATTCAGTTCAGTTTATTTGCTCCGGCCTAAGTTTTCTAGATAAGGAAGTTTAGGCCCATGTTTTTATATAGATTTTAGTTTTGAAAGTACTTTGGTGGAGATAGGCCATGACACCTCGTTAAAATCAAAATCCAATCAGAACATTTCGATTAATACACCTCATTTACGTTGTCCAATTCAAACTTACTATTTTTCAGCACATGAGAGATTCTTAGTGTTTTTTTGGTATTGATTGATGTGAATTATGTTTCTTTTACGAAACATATATTTATAGTGTTTAGTATTGGGTCACAATTTATAATCGTTAGGAAGCATATTCCGTATTATGATTTTGCGAATAAGATTAGTTTCTTAAAAATTCTTTAATGTATAAATTTATTATCGTAATTAAATGTTGCCGAGTTTGAAAATGGAGAATAATGTGTTCCTCAAGTTGGTACAATGTTCACTCATACTAATTGAATGACAAAGTTTTAGTTGTCATATATAAAGATAGGCTATGTTCTTTTACTTAACGGAGCGGCAACGGCAAAAAAGAAGAAAAACAATTAGGCAAAGAGAAGAAAGTACAGTGATGAGAGAAAAACTGTCGCAGAAGATGAACGCCGATGAAGATTGAGATGCTGCTGTTAAATTTCAGCGACTCATCTGATGTCGTTGGTACTCATCACCATTCATCCGCGAATCATCTAAATCTGTTATTTTCGAGTTTTGGTATCGTTTTTTACTTAGTTGTTACTTTTCATGATATGTCGTTTTACTTCGTAGCTGCCGCTCCGGCAGCGTTAAGTAACATATATTGTAGATATGAATGGAGATTTTATAGTTTAGAGAATATTAAGACTACAATATCTAGTAATTACCTTATTTGTAGGAATGATTGCGTGGTATATGACTCGATTTTTTAAAACCAATTAGCGGAGTTGTTTAGATTTTGTTAAGAGTTTTTATTTGATAGATATTTCCTTATATAATCAATCTGAAATCGAATTGAAATAAAAAAATCTATCTAAAAACATTACCTATAAATTAACTTAAATTGAAACTTAATTTTTGATTTAACTAGACGGGTTTAGAATATGTACTTTTCATAGGGATTAAATAAATTTCAAACCAATGAATGATTCCGGTCGGGTCGAATCGTGTGCGGGCGACCCGGAACCGGACCCAGACCCATTTTAAATTGCCGCCCCCATAAGGTCCTTAGGTAAAATCCTCAAAAACCTAATACTTCATCGCCTCCTCTTCTTCTTCTCTCATCTCCGTCTCTCAGAGAGTGTACACTTCTCCTTCTGCTTCCGTCATGCTCGAGTACCGTTGCAGCTCCGTTGACTGGAAACCATCACCGGTGGTAGCCCTAGCTAACAGCTCCGACGACTCTCAAGTCGCCGCCGCTCGCGAGGACGGTTCTCTTGAAATCTGGCTCGTCTCCCCCGGCGCCGTCGGATGGCACTGTCAACTCGTACGTACTCTACGCTAGTAGCTTCTTCTCTATTCCGATTTCAATCGAATCGGAATCTCGTGAAGTATGTTCGAGTTGATTTGTGGTTTTTTGATTGGTTTTAATTTAACCGTTGCCTTCTTTCGGATTTTTCCGGGGTTAGACTATCCATGGCGATCCAAATTCGAGAATCTCGTCTCTTGCGTGGTGCTGTTCTCCTTCTATAGGGCTTCCTTCTGGTCGGTTATTCTCCTCTAGCATCGATGGCTCTATTTCTGAATGGGATCTTTTCGATTTGAAGCAGAAGGTTCAAAAATATCTCTCAGTTTTTCGATTCACATTTTGAGAGTGATACTCAGTGTTTTGTGTCTTTCTATGTTGTGTAGATTGTGCTTGAGTCTATTGGAATCTCGATATGGCAAATGGCATTGGCTCCGATTAGCGGATTCTCGAGTGATGTAGAAGGTATTAAGAATGGATACTTGAGTGAGAAATCGAATGATGAGGAAGAGATTGGGAGTGAAGAAGATGGTTCTGATTCCGATGAGTTTCATGAGAAGTCAGAGGAGGAGATAGATAGGATTCTTGCAGCTGCTTGTGATGATGGTTGTGTGAGACTGTACCGTATCTCTAATTTAGAAAAGTTAACTTACTATAGATCATTGCCTAGGGTCAGTGGTGAGTCATCTTTCACCACCTCTGTTATGGTATTTATATCAATCGTCAATCTTTGTTTCGTTTACTTAGTTTCATAGAATATTATCTTCACAGGACGTGCTTTAAGTGTAACATGGAGTCCAGATGCAAAAAGGATCTTTTCGGGGAGCAGTGATGGGTGAGTTTTTGTAGATTCATTGTTTACTTGGATATACGTGTTAAGTTTATTCTGAGTAACTGTTTCTTCTGTTGCAACAATCATTTGTAGGCTGATAAGATGCTGGGACGCTACCTCGTGTCATGAGGTATACAGAATTACAGCTGGTCTTGGTGGACTAGGAAGTAGTTCTGAGATCTGTGTTTGGTCACTTCTTTCGTTGAGGTACTGATTGTAATGTTCAGCTTTAACTTTGTGTCTGTTTTTGTTTTTCTCTTGCTGAGTATCTACATGCTTACTCTAGGTGTTCAGTTCTTGTGAGTGGAGATAGTACAGGAACTGTCCAGTTTTGGGATAGTGAGCATGGAACCCTTTTGGAAGCACACTCTAATCACAAAGGTGATGTCAATACTCTTGCAGCAGCCCCCAGCCATAATCGAGTCTTTTCTGCTGGTGCGGATGGACAGGTAAATGAAATTACTAGAATGCAGTAACTGTTATACAATGATTTTAGAATATAGTTGATGATGGATCAGATTATCAAGGTAATTGTGAAGACCTGTTTTTAATGTAGATTTTTTTTGCTGATTGAAATATTTCGTGTTGACAATATATGGGATCTATTATTGTACCACTATACTAGAGACAGATACTTTGACAAATTGTAGAAGTTAAATATATGTACTATTCTGAAATGTTTGTTGTGTTTGTTTCATTGCAATGGTTTTCAACATTCTAATTCTCTGGTCATCCTCTGTAGGTTATCCTTTATAAGCTCTCTGGTAGTACTAACGGTTCTCAAGATTTGAAGCCTTCTTCCTCTCAGAAATGGGACTATATTGGTTATGTCAAGGCTCATACACATGACATCAGAGCTCTTACAGTTGCTGTACCAATTAGTCGAGAAGGTCAGAGTCTTATTGCGATTTATGTTTATTCAAAGTTTGAGAATGCCTTTTTAAATATGCTCTGCAATCAAATTTCGTTTTTGATGCACACTTTAGCCAATATACACACAAACACATATATCTAAAAGCTGGTTGGTCTTTAATTCTTATACACACGAACATACATACAGCTGTTAGGTCCCCCCTTTTTTTTGCAGATCCTTTTCCGGATGATATACTGCCAGATAAAGCGAGTCGTAAACATCGCAAAAAGGGGAAGCCGGTTGACTTCACTTATCATAAATGGGCTCATTTGGGTGTTCCGATGCTTATTTCTGCTGGTGATGATGCAAAGCTTTTTGCATATTCAATTCAGGAATTTACTAAGTTCTCCCCACATGATATATGTCCTGCGCCTCAGAGAATACCCATGCAAATGGTACATAATTCGATGTTCAATAAGACTTCTCTTCTACTGGTTCAGGGTATTAGTACTTTAGATATTCTTCGACTTAATATAAGCAGTGATTCTAGTGGTCGTGCCTCAACAAAGTCATTGGTTCGTGTTAAAAGTAGAGATGCCCGAAAGATCATATGCAGTGCAATTTCTAACACCGGATCACATTTTGCTTACTCTGACCAAATTGGCCCCAGTCTGTTCGAGTTGAAGAAAAATGAATTTACAAAGTGTCCATGGAGTGTTAGTAGAAGGCGACTTCCTGAACTTCCATTTGCACATTCCATGATTTTCAGTTCGGACTGCTCTCGTCTAATAATAGCAGGGCATGATAGAAGGATATATGTACGTGCTTTGCTAGTAATCTAATTCTTATGTTCAAATTATGTGTATTGTTCTGAAGTTACCCTAACTTCTGTATCATATTTTCTTTGCAGACTATTGACATAAGTAGTTTGGAACTAGTATATGCATTTACACCATCTAGGGAGGAGCATGAAGGTGAAGCTCCAACACCTAAGGAGCCTCCAATAACAAAATTGTTTACTAGCTCAGATGGTCAGTGGCTAGCTGCTATCAATTGCTTTGGGGACATCTATGTATTCAACCTCGAAACACAAAGGTGAGAACTTTGTGAAGCTTTGCTTGCTTAATATTTATCATTTGTATTCTGATGTTGGTTTTAAATCACAGGCAGCACTGGTTCATTTCAAGACTCGATGGTGCATCTGTTACCGCTGCTGGATTTCATCCCTGGAATAACAATGCACTTGTGATCTCAACCTCCTCGAATCAGGTCTTTGCTTTTGATGTAGAAGCTAGACAGTTAGGCAAGTGGTCGTTGCTAAACACTTATGTTCTGCCAAAGAGGTATCAAGAGTTTCCTGGGGAGGTCCTTGGACTCTCATTCTCCCCGTCACCAAATTCATCATCTGTGATAGTTTACAGTTCCAGGTACTGGTTACACTACTTACCCTAGTCAGTCCACAACTGCCTTTTATACATAGAACCCTTTATAATTCAAATACTGTTTACATATCAGAGCGAAATGTTTGATCGACTTCGGGAAGCCTGTGGAAGAAGATGAAGAGTATGATTTACCAAACGGCAATTTGTCTAAAACGCTAGAAGGTAAACTTGTCAACTTGGGCTTGAAAAAGGGAAAGGGTACAAACCGAAAACGTCGGTTAGATGAGTATCAGTTAGAGGGTAAGAGTAATGAACGAAAGAACTTCGAAATCTTACCTTCAAACCACCCTGTTTTATTCGTGGGTCACCTTTCTAAAAACTCAATCCTGGTGATAGAGAAACCATGGATGGATGTTGTCAAGAGTTTGGATAATCAACCAGTAGACAGACATATTTTTGGAACTTGAAGACAATGGAGTTGTTTGTCTGAAGAAGATGATCAATGCCCAATTTTTTGTTTGTCTGGTGAAATGGTACACTAGGTAGAAAGACTGATAGAGATGTTGAGAGTGAATGAAGCAAACTGTTTTTAGTCCTTTTTTTCTTTTGGTCTTTTTAACTCTTTGATGAATCCATATGTTGTGTAATGTCGCCGCCTAAGAAAATGAATTTTGTTTCATTTTAAGTTTATTGTTTTTTTTTTTTCGCAAGTGTAGTATCGTATTAAACATAACTGGATCATACATGGGCTATACTAAAAGTCCCACAAAAAAGTTTACAGAAATATTTGAGACCCAACAAGAGCCTATCCGATAACTGCCTTCTGCATAAGAAAATTCGTTTGTACTCCACCCAAGCCCACGTGTCAGCAACTGGATACAAACGCGACACATGCTGCTGGATGAGTAATCGTAAGAATTCCGACATCAACCTTCGCCGTTGAGCATCGATTCCGGTGAGAATATCATCGCCGAAATACAATCGGTCGTTGAATCCTTTGTTTGTCACCGTTGCTAAGTTAATCGAAACTCTAAAAAGAAACTAATAGCTTTAAGACAATCATAATATGCTTTGAAAGATTCTTCTTTCCTTCAAACTAAGACATTATCTCTGTAAAGACTTCTACAAACCGAGAACTCAAAAGAAACAAGCCGGAGAAATCCATCTTTTAAGTGACACAACACCTAAAACAGCATCACCAACTCAGATAATAAAGCCAGCCGAAGACATCGTAAACAGGACGGCAAAATTGCCGGACAAAAGCCAGCCAACACTACTTTAGAAGCTAGTCGATGCTGTACAGGAGCCGGATAAACCGGACGGCGAGGTTAGAACGGCCATATGAGATCATGATCGGACTTTGCCGAAAATCAAACTCTCTCTCTCTAAAGTTTTTGAGAGAGAAGAGAGAGAGTTTTTCCTGAGGAAATATCTAAACTAAAAATTCAAATACTAACTAGTTTCTTGTTTTTGAGACTCGTTGGTTCTGAAATTATTGATTGGTTAAATCCTATTAACCGAATTAGAACCAAAACCATAAAATCTTGGTTTTTGGTACAGTTTGATTTGGTTTTTAATCCTCAGCCTGCTCATATATCCCCAAATCCCAATAGAAAAATCTTGAAACTTGTAAAAAAAAAAAGTTGGCGACAATTTATCCAAAATCATGGGTTAAATCAGTTCAAATTAAAATGGTCCGGGTCTAGTCATGTCTAAATTCAAAGTGGTCATTTAAAAAAAAATATTAGATACTTGTTTTTCTTTATTTTTTTAAAAATTAGGGTTTACATTGACATTTTTACTACAAAAATTAATTCTACACTTTTTGCGGGAAAAATAAAATTTTCTGATATGCAGAAAATATAATTCTTTAATTTTGTTAGAAAATAAATTCTGTGATTTTAACAAAAAAATAAAAAAATATATTATTTAGATTCTATGACTATCCAATTAAATATAATCTATTTGGGTTTGGTCTTATTTTGACGCGGTCTTATTTGGCCTTTACATCATTGTGGTCTTATTTGGTTTTGGACATTATCCATTCGGCTTTTAATCCTCAGCCTCCATAAAATCTTTGTTTGCTACGGTTCGAGGGTGGCATTCTTGCCTATTTCTCCACATCCCAAAAAATATATATACTCTCTCTGTTTTTAATTAAATGTAGTTTAAAGGTTTTTTATTTTTTTCAATATAAGTGTTGTTTTCACTTTTCTATGTAAATATTAAATGTATTTAATAGTTTTTAACCAATTATATTTTACATCATATTTGTTTATTGGTTGGATTGGTTATAATTAATGATGTTTTTATAGAAAAGAGATAAATTAAATGAAATTTATATATTTTTTTAATTTATGTGCAAAAACCTTAAATTATAAATATTTAGTAGGAAGTATATTAAAACTTGTAAAGAAAAAAATGAATATTTACATTTTTAGCAAAGAAAAAAAAAGAAAAAAAGTTGTTTGCGACAATTTATCCAAAACCAGAGGGAGTAGGCGGGAACATTGTGAACCGCATCGCCGTCGAATGGGCCAATCCACTTCCAAATTCCGGCGATCTAAAACTACCTTCACTTCTCCGGTACTACCTAATTTACGGGAACAAAACTCTGGTGCCGATGAGCCGTACGATTACATTTCTAACTTACCAGACGAATGCTTATCTTTAATTTTCCAATCGCTAACTTGCGCCGACCTAAAACGTTGCTCACTGGTGTGTCGTCGGTGGTTAACAATTGAAGGACAGTGTCGTCATCGTCTCTCTCTCAAAGCACAATCAGATCTTATTTCAGTGATACCATCTCTATTTACTCGGTTTGATTCTGTTACTAAACTTGTTCTTAGAAGTGACCGTAGATCACTTGGTATATGTGACAACGCATTCGTTATGATTTCTGTTAGATGTCGGAATTTAACGCGGTTGAAGTTACGCGGTTGTCCGGAGATTTCGGATTTAGGGATTATAGGTTTCACTGAGAATTGTAGGAGTTTGAAGAAGGTTTCATTTGGATCTTGTGGGTTTGGTGTTAAAGGAATGAATGCTTTGTTGAATACTTGTTTAGGTCTAGAGGAATTGTCGGTTAAACGGTTACGCGGAATCGGTGCTGGTGCTGAGCTTATAGGACCTGGGGGAGCTGCGGGTTCGTTGAAGGTTATTTGCTTAAAGGAGCTGCATAATGGTCAGTGTTTTGCTCCATTGTTAAGTGGAGCTAAAGGACTTAGGATTTTGAAGATTTTCAGGTGTTCAGGGGATTGGGATCGGGTTTTTGAGGCGGTTCGTGATAAGGTTAACGCTATTGTTGAGATACATTTAGAGAGGATTCAGATGAGTGATTTGGGTTTAACCGCGTTATCGAAATGTTCGGGTGTTGAGGTTCTGCATCTTGTGAAAACTCCTGATTGTACGAATGTTGGTTTAGCTTTGGTGGCTGAGCGTTGTAAATTGCTAAGGAAGCTTCATATTGATGGATGGAAGACGAATCGAATAGGCGATGAGGGGCTTATAGTTGTTGCTAAGTACTGTTGGAATTTGCAGGAGTTGGTTTTGATTGGTGTGAATCCTACTAAGTTAAGTTTGGAAGCGATTGTTTCGAATTGTCTTAACTTGGAGAGATTGGCATTGTGTGGAAGTGATACGGTAGGTGACACTGAGTTATGTTGTATTGCTGAGAAATGTTTGGCGTTGAGGAAGCTTTGTATTAAGAACTGTCCTATTACTGATGATGGCATCAAAGCTCTTGGGAACGGATGTCCGAATCTGCTAAAAGTGAAGGTTAAGAAGTGTAGAGGAGTGACTACTCAAGGAGCTGATTTGTTAAGGAAAAGAAGGGCGTTGCTTGTTGTCAATTTAGATGCGCCCGAGACACCAATTGTTGAGGGTAGTGTCGGTGAAGGTGGAGCACAGGAGAATGCAGTTGAGTTCCCTCCTTCCAGACTCCAAATTCCAACCATAGGCCTTGCATCTGGTAGCACCAGCCGGTCATCCTCGTTTAAGTTACGATTGGGGTTTTTGAGCCAGAGGAACTTTGTTTCTTGTGCACTGAGAAGGTTGGGAAGTCGAAGCAGGTCCCGGAATGAATAGACTATGCAAAGGGTGTGGAAACCAGTCAATCCTTAACACGTTGGAGACGGTATTTAACCGAGTTTTACCTTTCTTGTTTAGTCTGTTTGATAGTGTGCTTCGTATTGTGTAGCAGTTGTTTGTTTGTTGTCATATTGATTGATTCAGAAATTGTTCTTTTGTCAAAGAGTGTGTCTTCACAACTTGTCGCCAGAGTTGATCTGATGCATATCTAAATGAAACGTAAACATATAGTCTGACCTTAGACCAAACCCAAAGTTCCATCAGATTTGGATCTTGGTAATCAGACCAATGACATCAATGCAACTTCGTGTAGTTTCAGATTTTAGCTATGATCACAACACAAAATAAATAATCAATCAGACTTAAAACAGCCACTTCACTATCAGAATCAAGTCGAAGCCAGTAGCCGGCTAAAGTCTGAACATCCTTGAACATATTAAAAGAGAAAAAGGCGTGAATGCAACATTGACTAATCTCTTTTTGGAGCCTCAACACCAGTATTTGATTTAGGATATCTTTCTACCTATCAATTGGCTTTCTTCTCCTTTGCAGCAGCAGGCTTCGAGTACAAGAGAATCTGCGTCAGGATGCTTCCGTTGGTGACGACTCCAAGAGCGAAACCCGTAAGAACTACAAAAAGGTTGAGGAAAACAACAGCTTTCTATAAAGCCTACAAAACCATATATGCTCAGCATTCATAATAGGAAGCAAATATTATCTGAGAAGGATACTGCTAATTGGAGCTTTTTCCTGTAAGCTGGTGAAAACTCTCACTGCGAGGGAAACAGAAAAAGTATTATGAGATTACAGATTATTACATATCCACTGGAAACTAGAAGAGACATCCGACGAAGGAGCCTTCGTACCTATTGACCCGGCAAAGTTCATGAAGAAAGTTAAGAAACTAAGTTCTCCAGTGCTTTTGTTCTGTAGATAGAGATAAAGTAATGTTAATCATAAGCAGTGCCCGGTGGACTTCATACATATATACTTCTGAAAGTATACTTCTGCAGAATCTATAGAAATATATATATGGCTAAAACGAGTATCTATGAATCATGAACAATAATAACAGTGTTTGTATCCAGCAAAAGATTGTAAGGTAAACTATACTATAAAAGTTTAACTATAGATTGATCACAGGAACATAAAGGCATGACTGAACATTAACACGTGACTTAAGCTCAAAACACCAAGTTCAACAAGAAGAGACATCAATCACAAAAATAGTGAAAATGAGTATTGTAGTATAGACTCACTTTAAAGTTCTTCCATATCTGAGGGAGTCTTGCAAAGAGAAATATCGCATGTTGTGAAGCCTACAACACAAATATACACTATCACAATCTATCCACACACACACACACACACACACACAGAGCCTAAAGTAAATAAAACAAGAACTTCTTCCTCACATAAAGAGCTTCGAAAAGCGTCGGATTAATCTGTCCAGCAAGCACAGTTGGCGCCACAGCGCAATATCTATATCGGCGTAACATTAAGAAAAAACTAAAACAGAGAGTCTCAAATCAAAGTTGAGAAATTCCTATAACCAAAAAGGATACAGAAGTGGTCTAATCCAAGTTGTGACAGGTACTGGTTGTGAATAATAATAGATACAAGCCACCAAGATTAAAGCTGCAAAGGTAATAAGAGAAATCATATTAGTGTCAATTATTAGGGTTCAAGATTAGGGTTCTTGATTGTAATTCGTATACCTTGGATCAAAAGAAAAGCCATTTCGCCGAAAGCCGAAAAGGGAAGACCTTTATGCAAACAATAAGCAAGTGAAATTGTGTAACCAACAACTTCAAGCTCAAATGCCACAACACTTAAGCCTCGTACACTCTTATGTTGAACGATTTTCATTATCTACAATAAAAACCAATAAAATTTACAATTTTGAGATTAGGGTAAGAGTTTATAGACGAAGTTTGATTGTAATACCTGAGGGAGCTTGACGGTGATTGAAGCAGCAACGAGGCAATAACCGAGAAGCTTTGAAATTAGAGGAAGAAGACAATCTTTCTCCGGGAAGTCACCGTTCCGGAGAGATCCGATCGCGCAGCTCATGTCGATTCCGAGATAATCCATTGATTTTGAGTTGATCTTGCGCTTGGATCTTTTGGTCGGAAAAGCTGAGCAGAGAGAGGTTTGGTTCGTTGTTTAAGTCGCGTGAAGTGGTCTCTAATCTTAAACTTTCCGACCATAACAATCTGGGCTTTAATACGTGGCCTCTTACTCAGCCCAATTACGTCGTTCTCGGTTTTCCATTTTTTTGCTTCAATTTTCAATAGACTCAATAATTTTCTTTCTTATATAGAGGAAAAAATATAAAAAAAAAGCCTCAACTTTTAAATTTAGAATAATCATGAAGTTTTTGTTGACTTCTCAATAAAATAGCTAAGTTTCGTTGATTGGGCCGTTTAAGACATGCCGTTAAATTTCCGTTAACAAAACAATCATAAGATTGCACCACATGTCAAATAAATCGATCAGATGTTGACATGTGTCAGAAGAGATTTAAGTTTTGTTTTTTGGAAAAAAATACAAAAAGTAAAAAAAAAAAATATCTAATATACTAATTTATATATCTATATATAAAATAAAATAAAAATTGTTTTTCTAAACAAAAAAGAAAAATTAAGAAATTTAGATCTAAATGTGTTATTGGTCATTTCAATTTAGCATGTAATTTTAAAAAGAAAATCATTTACTATGGATAATAATAATAATTAAAA
>Ga0041059_1003152_pt1 | contig 11551 bp, 6 predicted proteins | sample AraColnosormetaG_FD_56232 | JGI IMG/M metagenome (GOLD analysis project Ga0041059, IMG submission 56232) | Arabidopsis roots microbial communities from North Carolina, USA - Col MF nosort | ecosystem: Host-associated > Plants > Roots > Unclassified | place: USA: North Carolina | collected 2013-09-02 | reverse complement strand
TTTTAATTTTTTTTTTTTTTTGCCTTCTTGAAGATATATGCTTTCAGCTGCCGTCATTGGACTGGTTTACGCCGTCATACAACTGTTCTTCACAATCTCCGAATTCGCCACCGGAGTGAAAAACCCTTTTAATTATCAACTTGATTTTTACGGTGACAAGGTATTTAATTAATTTCTAACCAAATTAATTTCTTGAACCTATTGATACTTTGAATCAAACGAAACTTTCATGAAAATGTGTGTTTTTTTTTCCTAACTAATGATCATAATTGAAAATTTGGCAGTTAATATCATACCTAGTGGCGACGGGTTCTGCAGCTGGATTTGGAGTGACCAAAGATTTGAAAGACACATTTCTAGCATTAGTCGCATTAGATTCGACTGATCCAGTGGATAAGTTCTTTAGCAAAGGCTACGCATCGGCCAGTCTTCTTCTCTTTGCTTTCATCTGTCTTGCTGTTTTATCTGTTTTCTCATCCTTTGCCATGGCCAAACGAAATTAATTCTAGTCTGATCATCATTATACAACTTTGTAATGTTTTCCAATATGATTTGACCAGATATAGCTTTGTCACCATGCTATGCTATATGTGTGTTGGTGTAATTATGCATACGAAGTCAAATGATTGTTTTTGTTACGAAAGAATTACATTTAACAAAAAATTATCTATGTACTCGTTAAAATTAGTCTGTATTTAATTAAAGGAAACGTAGAACTTATCTAGCTAAAATTGTACCAAACCATTATATACTACATCGGATTTAGTTTTCCAAACACATTACACATCCGCCCAATTTATACACACTATACCTAAATCTCTGATCCAAAAATTCAAACATATCGGAGTATGTACCAAATCGAACAGAATTTAACATAAAATATGCAGATTTGAGTGGAGCAAAGAGTGATATAATAATGGCAAAACCTAAACCACGAAACCAACCTGAAGAGCACACCAACACATATCTGAGATGTGTCTCGGCACTATCTTATCTAGAGTTTTCTTTTATATATTTACATTAAATAAAAAAATAAAGAAATTCCGCACTATATGCTAAAGCTTTTCTTAGACAATGGAAGTCATCCTTTCCTTTGCTTCTTAATTTGGTTTCATAGCCTCAATTGCTCCTAGTTCAAGAACAATATTTTCAGATGAAATTTATCACATAACAAAATTGCACAGGTGGTGGTGGGATGATGAATCATCTTAAGTCTTAAGCTTCACTATACCACTTGTTTTGGCGGAGATGATTCGACATTTAAAGATATTATTCATATATTTCTTGAAGTTTATGGTAGTCTTCGAGTGTTGAAAATTTCTGCATTTACCAAAAAAAAAAAAACTGTATTAATGTCTACTTGGATTTTTTAAAGTTTAAACTTCCAGTTTATGAAGCATTGGCTTTTCCTATATACTGAATTTTCCTATTCATATTAATTTTTTAAAATTTGTTTTGTTTTAGGTCATGATTCTTAAGATTTTTTTTATTTATTTATTTATTTATAATTAACTGATTTTGTACCGAGCTAACAATAATCCACTAAAATATTTACATTGACCAACCATGATTGTAATCCCAGTAAAAAAATTAGTCATATAGTTAAGTGTCAAGCATAAAACCACCATTAATTGGTTCTTTGAGATATTAATTAATATCCTTTTAAGTAATGAATATGCCGTCTAATATCCGGCTTTGAAAGCTGTATTGTTTTGAGTCTTTCATTTTGAATGATATTTTTATTTGGGTTCATGACTTCTTATCTGTATTCTTCTATATCGAATAACAATAGTAAAAGAAAATTGTGATATTTTATTACGAATAAACTATCAAATCAATTGTAATGCATCCGCTACTTAAAAAATCCAGCTAAGTTAATTCGGTGTCAACTCAGCTTTGCCAAATTTGTCCAATATAGTGGGCAATTTGACATTATCACCCAATCTTTTTACAGGGTAATTTGTGTAAATTCATGATATGTCTTTATGAGAAGGAAAAAGAAAAAGAGAGTTCATGATATGTATAAACGCATGATATATTACAATTAAAGAATAATTTTGATCAGGTTTGAATTTCACTAACCATCATAACTGATTTGACAAAAATAGTATATTCTTAACAAGTTAAAGTAACAAACATCATCACTACTCAAAATTTTATTATCCGAATTAATTTTGTTTAGCAAATCACACTGAAAGATGATTGGAATATATATCGTCAGGGAGGGTTCGCATAACATGCCTACGATACAAAATTAGGCTGTCGGGAATTAAACTCTGTGGCATTCGTCAGATACGTATAAATTCCCTTATTATTTTTATCAAAACATTACTATTATTATTCTATGTAAGAGATATAGGTTCCAGGTGGGGAGAATCATAAAGTGCCAAAAATCTCAACCACGACGTTGGCCAAAAGTTATTTTGTTTTCTTTCCTTCCACATATGATCCGATTCGGATTTCATAATGCGTTTTTCCATTTATAAAATGTGTTATGTGGACATACATTTACTAATTGTTTTTCCAGCTCCTTTCAAGTAATATTTAATTTGGTGGGTTCAATTATATATCTCTTCTTATCTTTTTTCATAAACAGCAAAAGCATAATCGACACGGATCCACTTGTGTTCCTCAATTGAATCTCACTATACCCATTTGTTGGCTAAATGTCATATTCGTTTGCTAACTCTTTTATTTTTTTCTCTTTTTTTTATACAGAAAAATAAAAATAAAATTCAGATAATAATTATTACATTAGTACAATAGAAAATAACTTTTAAATTATATAATGCTATTTTTATTCTTAGCTATTACAATAATATTTCTTTTTTAAGCTTGTTAGTTACAAAACAGCAAAATTAACAGCAAACTTGTTAATTTGGGATAATTTTGACATGTNTTTTTTTTTTTTAAATGTAACCACGGTAACTTGTTTTTCTGTAGTATGAAATAATGTGAAATCTATGGGATATCCAATGGTATTGAATATTGTTGAATCCAGTGAGAAGTACTCAGTTTCCTTGGTTAAAAGTTCAGACTTAAAAGAAACCAAGGACCAAAACCGGAAGCTTAATTTAAAATTTAATAAGTAACAATTGTAGTTGATGTTTCCATCATCATCACGACCACCAATTACTTATATAATTATGTATGCTCCTATAAGAAATCAGAGATAACATCAAAACCATGTTGTATTCTACAAAGCAAGAATAGCATATACAATATACTCTACTATCAAAATTGCATTACTTAGTGGAATCCCTAGAATTCCTCCTAACTCAAAAGTCATATTTTCTTCTTTTTTTAATTCCCATGAAAAATATTACAAAACCCTAAAAACCCTCCTATAAAACCAACCTCAACCCCTCCCACATTTCTCCATCAGCTCTTTCTTACATCATATTCCAATCTATCACTTTATAACAAATTAAAGTCTACGTTGAGATATGGCTTTAAAAACATGGAAGCCATTCATAACTGTTGTTTCTCTACAATTTGGATATGCTGGATTGTCGATCATAGCGAAATTCGCACTGAACCAAGGCATGAGTCCTCACGTTCTAGCGTCGTATCGCCATATCGTCGCTACAATTTTCATTGCTCCATTTGCCTATTTCTTGGATAGGTATAGTATGTCCATTTGGAATATAAAATTGTATAATGGTCATGCATGCATGTATGCTTTTACCTATACGTACGTACTTGTAGAGACTTGTGTCTACGTATTCTTCACGCAGAATATGTTAATCTTCTTTTTCTGATCATGTTACTTTAATTTACTTTTTGAATATCATGAGCAGAAAAATACGGCCGAAGATGACGCTATCCATCTTCTTCAAGATATTGTTGCTTGGGTTATTGGAGTAAGAATTACTATTTTGGTTTTTCATATTTTATTTATTTCTTATATTCCAAATGCTTAATTGAATTTATGTGTTTTATGTTTATAGACCAACAATTGATCAGAACTTATACTACACTGGTATGAAGTACACTTCCGCCACTTTCACAGCTGCAATGACAAATGTTCTTCCTGCCTTTGCCTTTATTATGGCATGGATCTTTAGGTATTAAAAACTTATAATTTAATTTGGTCCAGTTTTGGTTTTTGGTCTAAAGAGATCATTATTATTGTTGTGTAGACTTGAGAAGGTTAACGTCAAGAAAATACACAGCCAAGCCAAGATTCTAGGAACAATTGTGACAGTTGGTGGAGCAATGCTTATGACTGTTGTGAAAGGACCTTTAATTCCTTTGCCTTGGGCTAATCCTCACGACATTCATCAAGACTCATCCAATACCGGAGTCAAACAAGACCTAACCAAAGGCGCAAGCCTCATCGCTATCGGTTGTATCTGCTGGGCCGGTTTTATCAATCTCCAAGTAATTTAAAGACCAATATTTATATATTGTTCAATATATTAGAAACGGTTATATATAGTACTAAACCACTAAAATGATTGTTTATGCAGGCGATCACGCTTAAGTCGTACCCTGTAGAGCTATCCTTGACAGCTTACATATGTTTTTTGGGGTCTATTGAAAGCACTATTGTGGCACTTTTTATTGAAAGAGGAAATCCATCTGCGTGGGCCATCCACTTGGATTCCAAATTACTAGCTGCTGTTTATGGTGTAAGATTAATTAGTTATACTAAAATACAATCGAGGGTTTGATTCCGGTTACATATATAAACAATCAAATAAAATGATCTTATTTTGATTTGATGCAGGGAGTCATATGTTCAGGGATTGGTTACTACGTTCAAGGAGTGATAATGAAAACTCGTGGACCCGTGTTTGTTACTGCCTTCAATCCATTGAGCATGGTCATTGTTGCGATCTTGGGGTCTATAATTCTTGCTGAGGTTATGTTCCTTGGAAGGTACGTAAACTTTCAAAAAGCTCTTGAAAAATCTAATGATTTAATTAGTTTAATCTCATTGATTGAATAATTTTTGTAGGATTCTTGGAGCAATAGTGATAGTTCTTGGACTCTATTCGGTTTTGTGGGGAAAAAGCAAAGACGAACCATCTTCATCATTTTCAGACATGGACAAGGAGCTACCACTTAGTACACCACAAATTGTGCTCCCATCAAAAGCAAATGCAAAAATGGACACAAATGATGCAAGTGTTGTGATCTCGAGGCCTAACACCAATGAATCAGTCTAAAATAAAGAAAAGACTAACGGCGATTATTAAAATATAATAAGAGAAAACAATGAGTGTCCGATTTCTAAACACCGGATCGATCGTTGCTTATTGGTAGAGTGTTATTGTAATGCTAATTTTGGCTTTGTTAAATTTTGTATCCGGCTACAATATATGAAATGTTTTGCACTACTAAAAGTACCTTTACTTAAAATTATATAGTGTTTTGAGTTCTTAATTTATAACACCTCTTCAACCACTTGTGGGTTTCCTACGTATATTTCCAACAGCTGGCCAATAAATCTGCAACAAAAATAATCATGTTTCTTTCTTTGTATACGTAATCTACAAAAAGTTATTGGAAAATAATGCTTTTAGAGCACGAGTATGATGTAATGCGGTAGTGGGTAGTGGAGCATAATGGATCAAATCAAAACTTTTTATGAATTGGGACGTGTTTTAGAGATTCTGCATGTTGCGGTTTCTGGTCGCCACATAAGAAAGCATCTCATTATATAAGAAAGCATCACGTTGTGAGATAGTTTTGTACTTGATGTGACAGCTTTTGTACTTTAGTTACAGAAAGCTTCATACTGAAAGAGCATTGAGTGTATGGTGCTGTTTTGTTCGAATATTCTACGTTAGTCATTTCAAAATCCTATCGGATCACCAATTCACCATCCTACTTGACGTCGGTAAAGTAGAAAGAAAAAGCTTTAGGTCGAGCGAACAATAGAAGAATGAATCAAAAATGAACGAATGAAATACTGATAATTTGAATCCCTACATAATAATAAAAGTAAACAAATAGATATTTTGTATGATATATTTTTTTCTGAAATGAATTATGTGAGAAAATACATAATTACATTTACTACTATGACTACTTTTAGCTCTTTAATACTTACTAGTTACTGCTATCTATAAAATATGAGAAAAGTAAAATAAATGATATGGACAATGAGATCCACATCTGTTTGCAGATAATATATGCTTAAAAATTTTAATTTCGAATAATTTCTATATAGTTGACAAAGAAAAAACAAAGAATAATATGCACATCTGCTGACGTTTTCTTTGTCCATAGAGAATGAATTTGGAGGACTTGTCTCAAGTCCATATCTATAAACTTTTCTTAATATACTGTAAACTTTGAGAAAGTTAGAAGAATAATAGAATAAAATATTTTCCCTTTTATCTGTAATATGTTTCCATTCAAAACTATAGTGCGGCGTTTGATTGTAAGAAAATTACGCTATGTTTCAATTTAAATTTTGGTGCTTTTCTGATACAGTCGATGGTTGATTTAAGAAGCAACAAGATAATGCTTCAAAGCTTCAAAAATTTGACAACAGTGAAACAAATCCCAAAGAAAACATCCAAAATTCTCAATCCAAGATCCTCACTTCTTCTAAGCAACAACACTAGGCCTATATCTAGTTCCACTATCCATAACTCTTAGTATAAAACAGGCTCTAGTTCTTGATTTCTCAAATTTGACTAGTACATAATCCTACAACTACGAGTCACAAAACTACAGAGACTACATTCATAACTCTATCATGCTTCATTCTTCAGTACACTGCCTCTCAGTTATAGTTGATTCAACAATCTCTACACTACAAGCTTCACTGAAGTAAATCTTCTGAAACAACACCAAAACTTAACCTTTGACTCACCACAAGCCCTTTTCTGAAATTTGTTGTTCAACCTCACAGGAAATGTTTCGGGAGAAAGATGGTTGGTTTGCTGCTAACTGAGAGGAAGTATCACTATAAAGCATCTCGAACTAGTCCACTAAACAAAGCTCAAGCTGAAATACTATAAAATCTCAAAATACAGAGACATCTCTAGCAATCAAAAACTACTAGCATTTGGCAAATTAACCATTGGAGATAGTAAGCCAGAGTCTGTATGATTAAATTTCATACAAATCTAACTCTTCCTCAAGACTCACAAATACAAAAAAAGAAAGCAGTTTCAGAGACGTAATAAAGTCATGAATCACTTGTGGTCGTCTTCATCGATTGTTCCAAATTTCTGCTTGAAAGATTCTTGCTTCTGCAGCCACATCATGTGACCCTGGAACACGAATTAATTACAGAAATTAGTTCAAAATCAAAGATTTATGAGCTTCGAAAATTTCAATGTAAGAAAACCCTAGAATCAACAAATTCATTGGAAATGCAAAAATTGACCTGAAGACCAGCAGCCCAGACGATGATGAAGGAAGCAATCCAGAATCTCTTGTCCTTGACGATCGTCTTCACATCGAATCTCGTCGCCATTAAACCCTTTCGTTAAGCATCGAATTTGCTCAAAATCGGCTATTTGAGAATTTTGATTCGGATTTTGTTTTTTCTGTTTACATCCAAACTTGGTTAACAAAGTTCGTTACCAAACTGGCCCAAGCCCAATCAAAGCCCAATAATATTTTGTAAAACGCTAACGAAAAATTGAAACTGGACCAGTCTATGATTCCAATCTATGAATCCAAACAAAATGGACCGATCACATATCACAAAAAGTCATAATATCTGGTCTCTGCGTTTATATATCCATGACAATCTGACTTCAAAACCAACTTTGAATATTCCGTATGAACATTTGGATTCCTCCAAAATCCGGAAAGATGTTGAAATACGAATGAAGACATCATATATTATCATCATAGGACTTTTTTTTCCTTTTCAGTGTCATCATAGGATGTATGTACGTATTAGCTTTTATACAATACCTAACAAAAAGATATACAATATTATATATATCAAGAAGTGTGTTTAACAACAAAAGTAACATGATCGACGCCGAGAATCCAGTTTTATGAAAATCCAAATCCGTACGTACCTAAACGTACATTTCTTTAAAACCTCTCCATAGCAAATTCAAAGCAATACCTCACAGTGAAATAACCATGGAGGAACACAAACCAGATATCCTCTCGTGCCTACCGCTAGAGCTTCTACTCTACATCATCAGCTTCCTCCCTTTCGAATCCGCAAGACTAACCCCTTTGGTCTCCACACGGTTTAGGTCCGTTTGGAACCAAGCCATACTCGTCGCTCACAGCCACAACGGCTCCATCGAAGACATATCTCATGCTGTCTCTCGCTTCATCAACAACTTCGATGAGCATGATCCTTCTAAAAACACTCGGAAGCTGGAGTTACACGTTGACAAGTCAACCTTCGTGTCCACTATTCTCGCACCTCATAACGTCATGCATATGAGCTTCTTCTTCTCCGGTGGTTCTAAGAAAGAAGAGAGCTTTTGCTGGCGTCTTGAGATCGACGATCAGATCCCAAGACGTGTGGACTCAAGCGGTTTCTTGGTGAAGACGCTTTGTTTAGACTCCGTTAATTCCTTAACCCATGAGGTTGTTTCCTCAATGGTTTTGGAATTTTCTTTACTTGACAGCCTCAAGATTTGTCGTTGTAAGAGATTGACTTCTCTCACTATTGATTCACCAACTAAGCTTCTTCACTTGTCCATCTCGGGATGCCCGAAGCTGAGATACCTCGAGATCATATCATTTAAGCTTAAAACTTTTCATTACCAAGGATCTCTACCTTTGATCAAGATTCATGAACATTTCAACTTGACCAAGGCGGTTTTCGATGTAACACAAGGCCCAAGCTATTACAACAACGCGTTAGACATCGGTCCTCTCTCGCTGACCATCAAGAATTCTCAATCTCTTACACTATGCAGATGGATGTTCGAGGTAACAAAGTTAGTCTCTAAATTCTTTTGTTCTAAGATAATTCGAAAGTTATATGTTACTATCTTTGTTAATAGGAAGTAATCAAACCGTCCATATCATCATCTTGGAGATCATTCCAATTCTACAAGTTACAAGAATTGCGGTGGATCGATAACTCGATGAACCAAGAACAAATTAATTCTTTGATCTCTTTTCTCAAACTTTGTCCATCAATAGAGCGCCTCTTCATTACTGTAAGTGTTACACACCTAAAACCTTGTTACTTTGTTAGTTCTTGCGTCGTGCTAATACCTTTATTTATTTTGTAAGATCGATTCAAATACTTATAGTTCAAACGAAGAAGTTAGTGTTAATGCTGACCATGCAAGAGTAGTACTAAGGGATCTAGAAGTGGTCAAATTGGAAGGATTCAAGAGTGAAGAAGATAAGAATCAACTGATATTTGCTCTACAAGAGATAGTCAGTATCGATCAGCCTCTGCTTGTACTGTCTTCAATTTCTTGACTTCGGCTTGGAATGGAAACGACAAAAGAGTTATGTCTAAAGATACACGTATGAACATGCTTTAATTAACCTGCTGTCATTTTAACGCGTGGATATATTCCATTTCTTGCTATACAAGAAATCCTCGTGTAAACGGAACTTAAATTTGGCTACGTCAAGTTTACAGATTAAAGATTTTTCACCAGTATGTATTATTGTAATGTACTTACTATGATAAATTACTTAAAACAACATCAAGTTGATTTTCGCAAGTATGTGTATATATATAAGGGATCCAAATTCTCGTACACACTTGCAAGTTGCAACTTAAACCTATAATGCCCAAATATTTGGCTTAGGTGAAGTATCGTTTTTAAACCATGTACGTGTCTTCTTCTCTTTTTTTGACCTGTTCAACAAAAGCATGCATGTGTGGAAACTTCAGCTGTCAACGAAAGAAAAGCGTGCATCAATTCATCAAAAGGTCATTTTAAATCGATTAATTAACGCTAAACCAACTAAACCATTTTGATTACATCATCAAGTTTGCTCGTTGGACTTGGTTAAAATACAATTGCCTCGGAAAATATTGCTAAGGAATTACTTTCTTAAACTTAGTACAACTTAATTAGTTCGAAATGCTCTGAGTTCTTTTTTTAAAGTAAATCAATTACGTTTAGAAACAAAATGTTATATATCATCCAACGGATGATGTGAAGACACATAACGTGGACAAAACAATCACTCTAATTAACAATAATTTTGTGGCCAAAAATATACTGGACATTTTTACACCAACCCCAAATGGCTCAGACAGGCCTTGTGGTACAAAACTTTCAAATGGACACCCTAACAAAGACTTATTCAAGTTCCACGTGTAATAAAACATGCTGAAAAATGATATATAGCACAAGAATACTCATTACTCACACTATTGCATGGTACAACATATAGTACAAATTTAGTTTAGAAATATCGATCTATGGACTTCTATATTATTATACAAACAATTTTACTAGACTAAAATGACAAGATCTCAGTCGTTTTTTTAAACAGACTATCTAAGAAGTGACCACATTTTATAGTGACATTCATAAGTCCACCAAGAACTAGTACAACCTCACTCAAAATCGAATCTCTTCTATAGCAATGAAGTCAATTGGGCTACTGTCCCGTTGTGGCCCAATTTAAAGAAAAATAGAAGCTATCTCATTGAATCTGTCAACAGTAAAACTGTTTTGAAAACGTATAATCCCAACTATAAAGGTCAAGTTCCAAACAAATTATATCATATGAGCAGTTTTGCTAAAGAGAGAAAAAAAGTGTAAGAATGAGCAAAAAGGGAACAGATCAAATGCACTGGCAGAAAAAGAAGCTCCATGCTGCCTCAATCATACCTGCCCCCACTAGGTATATAAGCTAATCTCACATGTGGTAACACTCTTCTCTTCTATCACCCGCACCTTTCTTCTTTCTTTGACAGTGAAAATAGAAAGAAACAAAGACAGCTGTTGTTGCATTCTCCACGGCACACTAACCAACCTCGCACATTTCTCAAGTTTCTTACAATCTTATAACTAATGGTGATTAATCTTTAACTTTGACTAATTACTACATAAAAGTATTTCATCAAACGAAACTCTCGTGATCATCATTGTCATGGGTTGGTTAGAGCACGAATCATACAAGGTTTCAATAATACAGCAAAATTGGTTACCAAAAGATTCCGAAACAGTTCAATATTTGTCGACAACTACCTTCTGTATATAAAGTAATGACGCAAAGACGTTAATAAATGTTGCAGTGCAATAATCTGGTCCGGTCTAGTGGTGTCTAGACCCAACTTATATCATTTAGTCAAGTCTCATAATATAATCGTTGCATAAATAGACATAAACGAAGAATATCTGAAACAAAAAAACAAAACTTAAAACTCGTCGCCGTAGTTGACCGTTACTTTTTGATTTTTAATTATTATGAAATATCACATTCAATAATTAAAACTATGTGTTAAGAAAATTTAATTTTATGTAAGATGACACAGAAATACACAAAGACTTGTCTGTCTTTCACTTTTTTAGACTCTTTGACCCATTTTCTTCATAATTCACGAAAACCCAAAAATTAAAAACAAAACAAAACAAAATAAAATCAAAACTAACAAAAAGGAAAAAAAAAAAAAAAAAAAAAA
>Ga0041059_1003151_pt1 | contig 11551 bp, 9 predicted proteins | sample AraColnosormetaG_FD_56232 | JGI IMG/M metagenome (GOLD analysis project Ga0041059, IMG submission 56232) | Arabidopsis roots microbial communities from North Carolina, USA - Col MF nosort | ecosystem: Host-associated > Plants > Roots > Unclassified | place: USA: North Carolina | collected 2013-09-02 | reverse complement strand
TTTTTTTTTTTTTTTTTTTTTTTTTTTAATCATCCTCTCTTTGCTTGGTACTACAATGTGTATATTAAAATGCAGGACCAAGCGACGGCGATAGTCGCTGAGCTATGTGATAATTACAAATCCAAAGAGATTCCAGATGAAGTAAAGAAGTTGTGCCTTATGCTGATCCAAACGACAGAGATGTCGTTATACTTGGAACTCTGTGTAGTTCAGGTTTGCAGGATCCATCCTGTATTTGGGCGTGTGGATAACTTCTCCAAAGACTTGAAAAAACTAGTGAAAGGTAACAAGTGTTTCTTCCATAGTAATATTGACAAGACTATTTTGGGATTTGGTGCCTTTTTTAAAATACGATTTAGTTGCAAGGAAAAAGTGAAAACGGTTTCGTAACATTGCTGCTTCTTTTGTTTTGTCTCGATCAGCTGCTGAGGTGCATACCTACTTAGAACCGTCCATAGATTCACTGAAGAAAATAGCTGCGTTTCTGTATCCTGGATCACTTTAGAAACAAAACAAACATGAGGACCATGCTTGAATGTGGTACGTATGTATTAGATTCCTTCCTTGATGAGTGATTAAACCGGCTATTGTACCATTGGTATATGTTAGTCATATAATAGTATTATTCTCTTTATTTCATATCATAGCTTTAAAAAAATGTTCGGCTCATGCTGTCCACTCCTTTTGGGCCGCTCGTTGCTTTCATTTTTTTAAATTGCTTACCTCTCAACAAATTCTTTTGATTGGTTCTCTCTCTGACTCTAGGCCGCAGAAAGTGCAGTTCCGAATAATTCTCACTCAACTAACTTTTGATAATCACTTATTCTAGATTATTCTGATTTTTGAATTCCCTCTACTCTTGAACACGTTTACTTACTATGAGGAAAAATTTAACCCTAAAAAGAAAACCACTCATTACAGCTAACATTTATGAGGGGTGGACTATTGCGCAAAGCATTGATAGTGTTAATTGAAAGTCATGCATATAGTATGCGTTACTACTAAAGTTTAACGGTTCAATTTTTTTGAATTTGAACTGACAGTAAATAAAATTAATTTTTAAGATTAAAAGACGTTGTTTTTAGCAAGTTGTTTAGAAATTGTGGGACACGTGTGGCACGTTGCTCCAGGAGGGGCATATGCCAAGTCTGAGATACTCCAACGCACTGACTGACTGACCCCTACTTAACCGGTGGTCAAACTCTTAACCTAACCACGGTTAAGATCTTAAAGCCGTTGAGATTTTCCCACATGTAATAATCTTGTTTATCTGTGAGATATTCGCCGCTTCCCCTTGGCCGGCTATAAATCGATAACCTCACCGATAAATCCTCTATTCATCATCCACAACAAACCTCTTCTTCAGTCTGATAGAGATCTCACGTTTCAAACAACAAGAATGGCGTTCCCTAAGGTATACTTCGACATGACCATCGACGGCCAGCCCGCGGGAAGGATCGTGATGGAGCTGTACACCGATAAGACTCCCAGGACTGCCGAGAATTTCAGAGCTCTCTGCACCGGAGAGAAAGGTGTTGGCGGTACCGGAAAACCCCTTCACTTCAAGGGATCTAAGTTTCACCGTGTGATCCCTAACTTCATGTGCCAGGGAGGAGATTTCACCGCCGGGAACGGAACAGGCGGTGAGTCGATCTACGGGAGCAAGTTCGAGGACGAGAATTTCGAGAGGAAGCACACCGGACCGGGGATCCTGTCGATGGCGAACGCCGGTGCAAACACGAACGGATCTCAGTTCTTCATCTGCACCGTGAAGACCGATTGGCTTGATGGGAAGCACGTGGTGTTTGGGCAGGTCGTGGAAGGCTTAGACGTGGTAAAGGCCATCGAGAAGGTTGGATCATCATCTGGAAAGCCGACGAAGCCTGTGGTTGTTGCCGATTGTGGTCAGCTCTCTTAGGATCTTCCTATCATCATCCTTAATTTAGCATCATCGTCGTCATTGTGGTGTCTCTTTATGCTTTTGCTTTTGTTATGGAGTCTTTTTAAAATTTGTAGTCATAAGTTTGGTGTGTGTTCTCATGGGAACATATATAAACTTGCCCCTTTAATATTAACTACCAGAAATAAGGAATGAGCACTCTTTTATCATATCTAATTTACGTTACCAAATTTCATCTTTGTTATCTGCATTTCCGTTGGAACAGATAAAAATACTTGGTCGAGTTTTTGTTCACCTATCTAATTAATGGTGGACGACGTTATGATCCACGTTGACGCAGAGGGGCTACACCACCACAAGGTCTTGGTCTAAAAAAGTAACACACGTGATTCTGCAGAGAAGCAAATTAGAAAACCCAATTAATGGCAATAATAATAAACAATACCAGTGGGCCTATTTTTTTGTTTAAATCACGGGTTTGTCGATAAGATCAACTTTAGTGGGCCTTCAAATATAATTGCCTTCGTACTCACTATTATATGAAAACGAAAATTTTCCACCTGAAGGCCGGCCCATCAAATCAGGCCCCAAACCAGTTTTAAAATCCACACGATTTTTCTGGAGACTGTGATGAATGATTGATGACATACCAATTACCAAATCAAATAAATGTTTCAGAGAAGACTGAATCTCATATTTATATGCAGCCAGCAGGGACGCATATGCCTTTAATTACGATTTCAGAATAAAATAATTGTGAGGGAAGCCAATACGTGTGAAAGCCAAAAATGAAAATAGTATAGCTGCTGTGATTTATTTGCTTGCTAACACAAATTTCATTTTTTGGAAGATTTCACGTTTGTGTACTCAGTTTTCGTAGAATATAAAAAACTCATCTTACAACTATAAATAAACAAGGATTAAAGATTTGATTAACAACAGAAATGAAGAAGCGGACGGATGGCTACTGGCTAATATAAGAAGGTGGTCCGCGAAGCAGCAGATTTATATTATATTTTAATAGTTTCCGACAAAAGACGACGAAATCTCTCATGAGCTGTCGTCTCTGGAGAGGAGGAATGGGGGCTTTCTCTTTCTCTCTCTCTCTCTCCCCCCATTTGAATTATTTCACCACGACTCCAAAAATCCTGCGATTCTCATTCCTTCTTCCTGTTTCCGTAGCGGGGATTTTGTGATCATCAATATCAAAAACAATCAGATTTCTTCTACCAAACGATTAATTGCCTTTTGGGATACGATTCAGGGCTTCTTTTGGGGCCTCTGTTTGATTTAACACCTTGTTTGCTGCAAACCAAGATAGCAAAGGAAACGATGGTGTCGGACAATGAGATGGGTCTGGTATTAGCTGTGTCGTCGAGCGTCTTCATAGGTTCCAGCTTCATTTTGAAGAAGAAAGGTCTCAAGCGCGCTGCTGCTAATGGCACCCGCGCTGGTTCGTTTCCCCGCTTGCTTTTTTTTTAGAATCCAATTCCATGCTCCTAAATTTACTTTCTGCTTTAATTATTAGATAGATATTGAACAACCCATCTGCTCGATCAGGGTTTAGCTGTCTGAATTGGAAGAATTCATTTTCTATAGACATTGAAATGAATCCATGTTGACACATTTTCTTAATAGCAGATGATCCATCAGCAATAGATTTCTTATCCACTATGTTTTGTTTCACCTTTTGGTTCTGTGCCTTTCTGCTATCATTTGTTTGAGAATATTTGCATGTCAAGAAATGGGAGTATGACTTGCTTGATGAATGGTGCAGGTTTCGGAGGTTATACATATTTGTTAGAGCCACTTTGGTGGGTAGGCTTGGTAACAAGTGAGTTCAAAAAAACCATCTTTTATTTTCCATATGACTCTTCCCATCTTAAAAACCATCGTTCTAAATGTGAGATTTTGTAACTCAGTGACTTTTGGAGAAATTGCTAACTTTGTGGCTTACGTTTATGCACCTGCTGTACTAGTCACTCCTCTTGGCGCATTAAGTATAATCATCAGGTTTGTACTGTATTGGCATCTTTTTGAGTGGTATTTCACCTTTTCTCTGACTAACCTTTTCATCTTTTGCCCTGATTGCTCCCTCCTAGTGCTGTTTTGGCACATTTCTTGTTAGACGAAAAACTTAGGAAAATGGGAGTTTGGGGATGTGTTTGTTGCATTGTGGGCTCAGTTATGATCGTCATACACGCACCTCAGGAGCAGACTCCCAATTCTGTAGAAGAAATCTGGAAACTAGCAATGCAACCAGGTTTTGCTTTTTCTACCTCTCTCTCTCTCTGTGTTTATGTTACTGATATAGACAATAACGTATATCCCTTCTCTTTTTTGTGTGAGACAGCTTTTCTAATTTACGTAGCCATATCAATGTCGATAGTCCTTGCTTTGATTCTCTACTGTGAACCTCTCTGCGGCCAAACCAACATTCTTGTGTATATCGGAATTTGTTCATTGATGGGTTCTCTCACAGTAAGCATCTCGGAATTTAGTGCTGAGCTCTATATCTTTTCCCATTTTTTGTTCTCTAAAGGTTTTAATTTCAAATAGGTTATGAGCATCAAGGCTGTAGGGATTGCCATAAAGTTAACATTTGAAGGGATAAACCAGATCTGGTATCCAGAGACTTGGTTTTTTGCCATGGTTGCAGCAATCTGTGTTGTTATGCAAATGATTTACCTCAACAAGGTAAGAAGAACCTGTGCATGTGTCTGTGTGATGTAGTGTTGAGCACACTTTGGCCAATGGTTAATAGTAGTCATATGTTTTGTTTTGTCAGGCGCTGGACACATTCAACGCAGCAATTGTTTCTCCAATCTATTATGTGATGTTCACAACACTCACAATTGTCGCTAGTGCAATCATGTTCAAGGTAGAGAGATTTCAACAAACATTAAAGAGTAATGATCCTCGTGTTTCAAGATTGTCAAATGAATCACCTTTTTCTTAACAGGACTGGAATGGGCAAAACACAGACAGCATAGCCTCTGAGATTTGTGGATTCATCACAGTGCTTACAGGAACGGTTATACTCCATTCCACGAGAGAAGAGGAACAAGCTTCGCCACGACGAATGAGATGGCAGGATTCAGGGAAGAGCTTTGACGAAGAACATTTGACAAGTTTGTACAGTCCTGAATATTAGGAAGGTAACAAAGATTTAAACCTTGTGCTGAACGGAAGGATGTTGGGATCCGAATCAGAAGATCATCTAATTAATCTCTTAGTGGGGAAAAGAATGTAAACTAGCTTTCTGTATATACTTGATAGTTTTGTAACAGTCTTTTGTATACAAATTTGTCCACTGTTTGTTCATATTCATTTCTTTTTGAGCTCTTAGGACAGATTTGTTACCATATATAGATCATATAACATTGACTATTATTATTTTGATCCAACAACACTGTTTCCTTCTCCTTGTAGGTGAAGGAATGGAAAATATACTAAATAATAAAACCCTATTGATATGATGAATTCATAACCGTCCGATCAAAACCCAAAAAGATCTAACTATAAAAAGGAAATCGAGATTCGGTGAGCCATTCATTGTTTTTGATTCACACGAAGAGAAGAGAAGAAGAAGAAGAAGAAGCAGAAGAAGAGAAGAAGAGAAGAAGAATCCAATCATGGCGGCTGCTGTATCATCTGTTTGGGCAAAGCCTGGTGCTTGGGCTCTTGAAGCCGAGGAACATGAAGCTGAGCTCAAACAACAACCCTCTCCCACCAACCAGAAATCCTCTGCCGAAGATTCCTCCGATTTCCCTTCCTTAGCCGCTGCAGCGACCACCAAAACGAAGAAGAAGAAGGGCCAAACCATCTCTCTTGCTGAATTCGCTACCTACGGTACTGCTAAGGCAAAGCCGGCTCCACAGACGGAGCGTCTCACTCAGGCTGAGCTGGTCGCTCTTCCGACCGGTCCACGTGAACGCTCTGCTGAGGAGCTTGATAGATCTAAGCTTGGAGGTGGTTTCCGGAGCTATGGTGGTGGTCGTTATGGAGATGAGTCGTCCAGCTCGAGGTGGGGTTCGTCTAGGGTTTCGGAGGATGGGGAAAGGAGAGGCGGTGGATTCAACCGGGATAGGGAACCTAGCAGGGATTCGGGTCCGTCGCGTGCGGATGAGGATGATAACTGGGCCGCCGCCAAGAAACCAATTAGCGGAAACGGATTCGAGAGAAGAGAGAGAGGCAGCGGCGGAGGATTCTTCGAATCTCAGTCTCAGTCCAAGGCTGATGAAGTCGATAGCTGGGTCTCCACTAAGCCATCGGAGCCCCGGAGATTCGTTTCTAGCAACGGCGGCGGCGGTGACAGATTTGAGAAAAGGGGAAGTTTTGAATCCTTGTCTAGAAACCGGGATTCTCAATACGGTGGTGGTGGTGGTTCTGAATCGGATACCTGGGGAAGAAGAAGAGAAGAAAGCGGTGCTGCTAATGGCTCGCCACCACCGAGCGGTGGTTCACGCCCAAGATTGGTGTTACAGCCACGTACACTTCCCGTGGCCGTTGTGGAGGTCGTGAAGCCGGAGAGTCCGGTCTTGGTCATTGTGGAGAAACCTAAAGGTGCTAATCCTTTTGGGAACGCAAGACCTAGAGAGGAAGTTCTGGCTGAGAAAGGCCAGGATTGGAAAGAGATTGACGAGAAGCTCGAGGCTGAAAAGCTTAAGGACATTGCTGCAGCCATGGAGAAGCCTAATGAGAAATCTACAGGGAAGATGGGCTTTGGTCTTGGCAATGGCCGTAAAGACGAGGAACGTATTGAAAGAAGTTGGAGGAAAAGGTATATATCTTCTTTGACTATAATAAAACTTGGTTGATTCGTTTCTTTAGTTTGCCTGCTTGTTTTCTGATTATACCATCTTAGTCGGGCAAAGTATTGATCTCTTACTGTCTGTGGAAATTATTGACATGGGTCTAAGAAATTGTGTATATTGTGGGAGATAGGGATTCATATATATGCTATAAACAGTGAGATTTTGGATGATCATTCATGTGTTATGGATCACTGCATTAGTATAGTAGTTAATATGTTAAATTTGGTGTTATTAGTTTTTCTCTACATTCATACATGGAAGTTGATGTCTTGAAGTGAAGCTGAAAGATTGGATCTCTCTTTCTGTTTTGTTTTTTTGATCTGGCATCCCATGTTTAGAGAGCTCTGTTTTTCTCTTTCTGCGTGATGGTAATGGGTTTTTTAGTTAGTGTTGTTGAGTATTGTGGGAAGTTGTAAATTTTGTAAGCATGTTTCTTACTCTTAAATTATTTTGTCTTTGAACATTGAAGCACGGAGCATTCTGAGGAGGATGCTCAAGAGGAGGAACCAGCTGTAGAAGGGGCAAAGAAGGAAGAGACTGAGGACAAACCGGCTGTAGAAGAGGCTAAGAAGGAAGAAACTGAGGGTGAACAGGCTGTAGAAGAGGCTAAGAAGGAAGAGACTGGTGGCGAACCGGCTGTAGAAGAGGCAAAGAAGGAAGAGACGGAGGACAAAATCTAAAGAGTCAAAAGGCATTTTTGTGGATTGTGATAGTTTGGGTTCTTGAAGTTTAGCTTCTGAGAATTTGTGTTGTTTAATTTGGATAAGTTAAGTTGTGTGGGGGAACTCTAGAGAAAATTTTGGTAGGGTCTTTTTTTTTATAATATCTCTCTGTCTCTTTTTTTTACCACATACTCTGTTGCAATTTTTAGGGTTTTGGGGTGTCTTTTATTTTTTACGAGTTGTACAATTTCATTATTGGTTTAAATCTGTCTTTGAATTTGGGAGCGTTTAGTTGATCAGTGATCAATGGTGCGTAGAGAGAGTGATGTTTGTTATTAAGAGCCCAATTGGCCCAACTTAACCCGACCCAGTATCAGATCTGGCCCGTATTCTATAATCTTCTTGATCGGTGCAGTCCACTTAAGATATATGTGGTGAGGAATAAATCCAACCTGTACAAACACACAGAATGTAGTGGGACGGGGAATATGATAATACCACGCGCTTTAGAGCTGGGAATATATTAAAATTGATCAAAAATAGGCATTTTGGCTGGACTATATAGCTTACCCATTTTGATAACACGCGCTCAACGCTCCTAAGGTGCGCGTGGTACATATCCTTACCTCGAATAAAGTTTATGCTAGTTATTTGGCAGAATCTCAAAGCTTTTTAGAATCATAATTTTCTAAAATAATTAAATCTCTTTACATGTTTTCAAAGTTGTCAAACACTATTACAATTTTGAACATATCATCAATATCAGACAGAAAATTTTCAAAGTTAATACCTGGATCATATGCATTTACTATTTTCTTTTTGTTATATAGAAAAATATCAAATAGATTTTCTAAATAATGACATATACCCTCTTTTTATAGGAGAAAATCTTTTTCCTGTAAACATTCCTAAAATTACAAGTGATCAAACTATATATATATATATATGTTCTAGATTCATTTGGATAGTAAACTTTCATATCAATTCCTTAAGTTTATAAATTATGAAGAGCACATTAATAATATTTTTCACACTCTGTTTGAGCATGGCCGTTATGGCGCGTCACGAATCCTACTATGGCAACACCAAACCGGCTAAACTGAATGAGGAGAAAGTGACACGTGTCAGATTTTATCTCCATGATACTCTCAGTGGCCAAAATCCTACCGCCGTTAGAATCGCACATGCAAATCTAACCGGTGGCTCAGCTTCGCCGGTAGGTTTTGGAAGCCTGTTTGTGATAGACGATCCGCTCACCGTCGGGCCGGAGAAACACTCGAAAGAGATCGGGAATGGTCAAGGGATGTATGTCTCCGGGTGCAAAGACTTGAGCAAATTCACGATCGTCATGTACGCTGATTTGGCTTTCACGGCAGGGAAGTTTAATGGAAGCTCGATCAGTATCTTCTCGAGGAATCCGGTGGCGGAAGAGGTCGGAGAGCGAGAAATCGCGATTGTTGGTGGCCGTGGGAAATTCAGAATGGCGAGAGGTTTTGTCAAAGTAAAAACAAATAAGATTGACATGAAGACTGGTGATGCTGTTCTCCGATATGATGCTACTGTTTATCATTATTAACCGATTCATATGTTCCGATTAAAACAATAAAAAGGCCAACTAAATCAATTATTCAGATCAAAACTGAATTTTGCATGATCAAGAGATCAAAATTGATTAATTATGTTGCAATCTTTCTTCTCAATTCCCAAAATCTATACTAGTAATCTCTTTTACATATCTTAGTTGTGTGGATCGTGATATTTGAGATAGTCTTACAAAAGACATGATAGGGCCTGTGAGTGTATATGATTGGTTTTCCATCGGATCCTATCCGAATTTTATCCAAAATATTAATTATCGATGCCTTGTTTAAATTTTAGGAACGACTTTTATTTCATAGAAAATTTGAATATGTGTCTTCCAAGAAATAAAAATCACGTTGTATTGATATCTTTCACGTCGGAAAATAGCCAGGCATTAGAAATTGACAAATAACAAACAGTGAAGACAGCTATACAACAAAAATGGACCTACCATACATTGTAAACCCACTCTCCCATCAATTACAACTCAACCACTCTTTCAATATATCTCAACTAATCAATCAGTTCACATTTATAACACTAAAATGTTCCCACAATAAAAATTGTAACAGTTAATCTTACATATTAAACGCTACTACTTTTTTTCTATGGTTTTTGTTAAGTTAAAAGTTGAAAGTTACTTCTAATTTGCGAATATGTCAACGGTGTTTTGAGAAAGTAGCGTAATTATTAAAAGATTAACGTATAATTCGTAACTTCTTCAAACCAATAATAAGTAAATAAAAAACAATCATAACGACTTATGAGTAAAGGTTTATTGATAAAGAAGGCATGGAACATTTTATAAACAAGAGAGAACAGAATTCAATATAGTGATCAGAGAAGAGAGAGCAAAGGGAAAGGGTTAATCCTCAGCAATGGGCTCTCACCTTTCCAAACAACTCGAGCGGCGAAAAGCCATCTCCACGGAGAAGAAAGCCCTCACCGATCTCGAGAAATCGTGCGGCTGCGAGTTTCCGGGGTGTGATTACATGCCTTCCGATCGTAAAAACTGGATGGCCGGCGTTGGACCTGAAAAGCTTCACATCAACAAGATCGTCTGGCCTGGGACGCACGACTCTGCCACCAACAAAATCGGTATCCGATTCGTGTCTCGTCCCTTTGCTAAGTGCCAATCTCTCTCCATCTATAACCAGCTCGTGGCGGGTACTCGAGTCCTTGACATTCGTGTCCAAGAAGATCGCCGTGTATGCCACGGTATCCTCAAGACTTATAGTGTCGACGTTGTCTTGGCCGATCTCAAACGGTTTCTATCCGAAACAGAGTCGGAGATTGTCATTCTTGAGATCAGAACAGAGTTTGGACACGAAGACCCACCGGAGTTTGATAAGTATCTTGTGGAACAGCTTGGAGAGCATCTGATTCACCAGGACGATCACGTGTTCTCCAAGACAGTCGCTGAGCTGCTTCCCAAGAGAGTGATCTGCGTTTGGAAACCGAGGAAATCGCCTCAGCCTAAGCATGGTGATCCTCTTTGGAGCGCTGGTTACCTTAAAGACAATTGGATCGATACAGATCTTCCATCGACCAAATTCGAGAGCAACATCAAGCATTTGAGCCAGCAGCAACCAGCTACTTCAAGGAAATTCTTTTACCGGGTGGAGAACACAGTGACGCCGCAGCCCGATAACCCAATAATGTGTGTAAAACCGGTGACTAAGAGGATACATTGCTACGCCAAGGTATTCATCATAGAGTGTGTAAAAAGAGGATGTGCTGATAAACTGCAGATATTCTCAACTGATTTCATAGATAATGAATTTGTTGATGCTTGCGTTGGGCTCACCTTTGCGAGAGCTGAAGGTAAGGCCTGAGGAATGAGCGTGTGGAGACAGACTTTGTGTATCTATTTTGAAGGAAAAGAATCAGAACATGGTTGATGTGTTTTAGGGTTGCTTGTGTATAAGAGAACATGTGAGTGTGTATTTGTATGTGTGTGTGATTTACGAGTGTATATTCCAATTCATTACAACTTATTTGAATCCTGATACAATTGCGAGATATCCAAACTCTTCATTACTATTAATTTCTGATACTTTTGCAGATGTTGTAGTTGATAGACAGGCAAAACAGAAGGAAGAAGTATACAGTTGATGGTAAAATCTAGTTTTAACAAGTGAAAGAGAGCTGCTAACCTGAGAGATGACTATATTTCTGCAGCAATGCCCCTTTTTATTACACACTACTGTGATCTTCAAGAACAAAAAGATAATAGAATCAGTTATGCTAGAATTCATATCAGTAGCTAATGACACAATGCATCTCTATAATTTCATTATTTGATTATATCTATAAACTGAGATGATGGAAACATGGTGCAAAATCCTAATAATTTGAGATTAGATTTCTTCTCAAGACTTGAAACACAAAAGAAGAAGAAGAAGAGCATTTGATCCACAAGAGTGATTGAGCCGAGCCAAATTATTCTCCCTGCTGAGATCGGCAGCGAGACCACTCTTCTAGACTCTAGACATGGGATGCAGAGAAACCAACTTTTTTTATTTAAACGGCTGCGTTTTAAGTCATGTTCTCAAATGATACCAGTTTTTTTTTTTTTTTTTTTTTTTTTT
>Ga0041059_1003150_pt1 | contig 11552 bp, 14 predicted proteins | sample AraColnosormetaG_FD_56232 | JGI IMG/M metagenome (GOLD analysis project Ga0041059, IMG submission 56232) | Arabidopsis roots microbial communities from North Carolina, USA - Col MF nosort | ecosystem: Host-associated > Plants > Roots > Unclassified | place: USA: North Carolina | collected... | reverse complement strand
TTTTTTTGCATTTCAGTTTTGTGTGAAAAAAAAAACAAGAATTGGTATCTCAAGAACGTAAAAGAAAATTATCATTACTATTTTATTATCTTTGGCTTCTACATCCAATTATTTACTTGCTTAATTTTATTCATCTGAATTATTTTTTGGTGTAAGAAGAATGTTTCGCCGCAAAAAAAAAAATCTGATCCGACATCATTAGAACAAAAAAAAACATTGGCGTTGAATATAAGCTGCTTCTCTTGTTCTTCTTCTACCTTACGCTTCTGACTGTTATTAGAGACTATGTAAATGGCTGATTCCGAGACTCCGTATCACCCCGACCCTGAGGATCTCCGGCGTATACCAGTCGATCTCTTCGCTTCCAAAAAGCTTCCCGGACTTTCCTCCGGCGATCTCGGATTTGCCGATTCTTCCGAACATCTCGTCTTCATCCTCCGCAAATCTTCTTCCTCCTTGAAATCTCTCCTTGATTCCTCCGGAGTTCCTCTCTTCTCCATCTCTCGTCTCCACGTAAGCCTCCTTCGTCCCAAATTTCATCGATTTTGGCAATTCTCATCGCTACTTGTTTAAATCTCATTATTCATTACATAGTCCACACGATGTTTATACTTTTTGATTGTTTGGGTTTTGTTAGTTAGTCACTGGCTTGAGATATATCATAAGAACACTTACAGATCTTTGTATATGTATTGGAATGTAGAATGGAGTGTGGGAATTACATAAAGGAGATGTGGAAAAGCGTAAGGATTTGGTTCTAACGGTGAAGCGGACATCGAAAAGATTCAGTAAGACAGAGTCAGAGGTCTCTTTTGCTGGAGAATCGTCCGAAAATCTTGTTATCAAAGGTGTTCCCTTTCAGAAATCTTGTACCATTTATAGTCAAGATTCCATTGTTGCACAGGTAAAGATACTCATCTTCTCCCAATTACAGCACTATTGAACATTCTATAGCTAGACAAGAGTCAATACCGTGTTATACTGGTTTTGATTACCGGGTTCAAAACTCATCGTTTGGATCATGCTTGCTGATGGATAAACAACCAACCCTTTGTTTCGTTCATTTGAAGTCGGATTCATTAGGCTTGTAAAATTTGCTTGGATTCTAATACACTTGTTTTAAAGATTTTTGTTGTTGTTGTTGTGTTTGAACATTTGCCTCAATCTGATTTATGTTCCTTTAAATGTGGTGGCAGACGAGTTTGATGTACAAGCTGAGACAGATTTACGTAGGGAGAAGCAAGTTCCGGTTAACGATATTTCCTGGATCCATCGATCATTCACTAGTAGTCGCAATGGTTGCCATATTTCTTCAAGGATGAAAGTGAAACATCCTCGATTTATTTTCTCAGTGTAAAGAAAAATGTAACACAGAAACAAAAAGGCATTTTAGTACATTGCATTTTTAATGCCTTTTGATTCAATCGGCTCACACGTGAATTGTATTATCTATCACATGAATATTGAGATATACTAAGGTCTAAGGTTAAATCTTTTTTCAGAACAAATTTGCAAGCTCAGCTGGAAAAATACAACATCATTTACATTATTTTAAAAAGTTGTTGAACATTTGAATCAAAATGATTCACAAGACTTTTGTTGGAATTTTGCAATAAAAAAATTGATCTCGAGTCTATAAAAGTCCAATCCCGACCACTCATTCTATTTCCGGTTCAATTCTGTCTAGCCGGTCAAATTCAAATCCGGTCCATCCGGTCGGCTCATTCACGTTGGTACAAAAGTTTAGGAAATCGAACCAACAAACTAAACGGCGTCGTTAAATAGTCTGATGTTGAAACGCAGCTATTTCTTTTACTCTTCTTCGTCTCTCTCATTCCCAGTTCCCACCATTAGGGCTCTCTCTAAATTCCTCAGTCTCGAGAATCTTCATCGTCTTCACGAGCTCACTCGAAGATGTTAACGGCAGATATACCACCGAATCAATCAATCTACATCCAAAACCTCAACGAAAGGATCAAGAAAGAGGGTAAACTTCTCTTCTCGTTTAATCTAATTCGTCAAGTAAATTTCCAAATTCTTAGATGTTGAAACCTCCATGAACTTCCTGTACCAATGATTCAAGCTTCTACAGTACTGAATGTTAGGGTTTTTGCTTGTTTTTAGCTTATATAGAGTGTTCGTTTCTAAATACTAGGGTTTCAGAATCGTATTGAATCTAGTGACAAGGTTATAAGGAAGATATATATGTTGGTGTTGTCTGTTTTCGCCATTGTATGGATAATTGTTATAGACGTGTGAAGTAGTGTTGGCTCAGGGCAGTATCATCAATCTCATGCTTTATCTGACTTGGTTTTTGTTTTCTCAGAATTGAAGAGATCTCTTTACTGTTTGTTCTCTCAGTTTGGGAGGATACTTGATGTGGTTGCTTTGAAGACTCCGAAGCTCCGAGGACAAGCTTGGGTTACTTTTAGTGAAGTCACTGCTGCTGGTCATGCTGTTCGTCAGATGCAAAATTTTCCCTTCTATGATAAACCAATGGTCAGTATTTCATCACTCTTGAGTATATCAATCTCTTTATAGTTTCCATGAAAGTGATCTTCTATGTGTTGTATAGATCGATAGAAGCAAATCGTTAGTGTGTTTGTGTAATTGATTACTAACAATTTGTTTTGGAACCTTTGACCTTTTTCTATTCCCAATCCATTGGTAGTCATATATGTGTTTAGATTTTGTTGCTGTTGATGAGTAACCAATGATTAGTATCCACTACCTTTTCTGTCTTGAGTATATCAATCTCTGTATAATTTCCCTGGAAGTGATATTCTGTGTGTTGTATAGATTGATTGATGCGGTAAAAGCAGAAATCCTTAGTGTGTTTATGTGATTACCAATGATTACCTTTGACTGTGTTATTCTCAATCAACATTTAGTTATATGTGTGTTTGGATTTTGTTGCTGACCTTCTCAAATCACATTCTCTTATGATTTCTGTTGTCAAAATGTTTGTTCTGTTTGATATATACATTGTTTTTATAACTAAATCTTACCTCTTTCGATTGTTTGTAAACTATTCAACTACTTCCAATCAGGTTGAGATTTATTATTATTCATACTTTTTATGTGATCTTTTAAGTGCAGCGCTTACAATATGCAAAAGCAAAGTCAGATTGTCTAGCTAAAGCTGAGGGAACTTTCGTTCCAAAAGATAAGAAGAGGAAGCAAGAAGAAAAAGGTTTTAAACTTTATTTCTTCTTTTTGCATTTTGTCGTAGATGTTGGTTCAATGATACAACTATAAAATTTTCACTTGCATCTAAAGTTAACAAACTTCCTTTCTTACTTTCAGTTGAAAGAAAGCGTGAAGATTCCCAACGACCAAACACGGCTAATGGCCCAAGTGCTAATGGTCCAAGTGCCAATAACGGAGTCCCTGCGGTAAGTGTTCTTGTTCTCACCTTCATCTTCAGAAAAATCTTCCATTGTTGGATCATGTGAACCAAACTATTGTTATCTGGAGATGATGCTGATGTTTTGCGTTTTATCTCTGCTCTTCTTAATGCAGCCTTCGTTCCAGCCGAGCGGGCAAGAAACAATGCCACCAAACAACATACTCTTCATTCAGAATCTCCCACACGAGACAACAAGCATGATGCTACAGCTTCTCTTCGAACAGTACCCTGGATTCAAAGAGATAAGAATGATCGACGCAAAACCAGGAATCGCGTTTGTAGAGTACGAAGATGATGTTCAAGCTTCCATAGCTATGCAACCTCTTCAAGGTTTCAAAATCACTCCCCAGAATCCAATGGTCATCTCTTTCGCCAAGAAATGATAAGAGTCTTGTTTTTGTTTGTTTGTTGTCCTTTAAGACGATAGTACTGGACCAACCAAACCTGGTGTGTATAACCAACCAACGGTTCTATTGGTTAACGGATTAATCCGGTTTTGGTTTAATCATTGAAAGAGACCCTTGAAACGCGGTTTCACACTTGACGATTTATCACAAATTAGGAGACGACTCATCAAAAAAGAATATCTTACTGGTCAACCATTTTATAGAAATATTAAAATCAAAAATGATATTTAGGCCAAAGTAGAAAAAGACAAGAAGAGAGAGAAACAAAAAAAACCTTGCTCAATACGCCACCGTCGTCGTCTTTAACCCAATCTAAAAGCCTCTGTTCTTTTTTAGTTTTATCCTCTTTTTCATTTCAAGATCAATTTCATAAAAAAGTTTCCTTTTTTAGCGAATCCTCTGTTTTAGAAATCTTAAAGTTGTCTCCTTTATTAAAGACCATCATGTCTTCCACTTCTTTCACCGACCTTCTTGGTTCTTCCGGCGTTGACTGTTACGAAGATGATGAAGACTTGAGAGTTTCTGGGTCGAGTTTTGGTGGGTACTATCCAGAGAGAACCGGGTCTGGTTTACCTAAGTTCAAGACGGCTCAACCACCACCTCTTCCGATTTCACAATCTTCTCATAACTTCACTTTCTCCGATTACCTTGATTCTCCTCTGCTTCTCAGCTCCTCACACGTAATAAAGCTTCCATTTTTTCTTAATTTTCTTCTATTTATTGCAGAAATGAAAAAAAAAAAGACAATCTTTTGATCTCTGGCTTGTGTTTTGTCTTGTTTACTTGCAGAGTTTGATATCTCCAACAACAGGAACGTTTCCATTGCAAGGCTTTAATGGAACAACAAACAATCACTCAGATTTTCCCTGGCAGCTACAATCTCAACCATCAAACGCTTCTTCTGTATGTGTTTCCTTATTAGCGTTTTGAAACATCTTCACTTGCTTTGTATTGATGAATCAAACTTAGTTTCGTTTTTTGTTATTTTCCAGGCTTTGCAAGAAACATATGGTGTTCAAGATCACGAGAAGAAGCAGGAGATGATTCCTAATGAGATTGCAACACAAAACAACAATCAAAGTTTTGGAACAGAACGTCAGATAAAGATACCAGCATACATGGTGAGTAGGAACTCTAATGATGGTTATGGTTGGAGAAAATACGGTCAGAAACAAGTGAAGAAGAGCGAAAACCCTAGGAGTTACTTCAAGTGTACGTATCCTGATTGTGTTTCCAAGAAGATTGTTGAGACGGCTTCTGATGGACAGATCACTGAGATCATTTATAAAGGTGGTCATAATCATCCTAAGCCTGAGTTCACCAAGAGACCATCTCAATCTTCATTACCATCATCGGTTAATGGGAGGCGCTTGTTTAATCCTGCTTCTGTTGTTAGTGAACCTCATGATCAATCAGAGAACTCTTCGATTTCGTTTGACTATAGTGATCTTGAGCAGAAAAGTTTTAAATCAGAGTATGGTGAGATAGATGAAGAGGAGGAACAACCTGAGATGAAGAGGATGTAAGTAGTTTTTTTTAATTAGTGGAAGCAAAAGGTTTCTTCTTGGGTTTTGGAAATGACATGTTTTGAGTTTTGTGTAACAGGAAAAGAGAAGGTGAAGATGAAGGGATGTCTATAGAAGTAAGCAAAGGAGTTAAAGAGCCAAGAGTTGTGGTTCAGACAATAAGTGATATTGATGTTCTTATAGATGGCTTTAGATGGAGGAAATATGGTCAAAAAGTTGTCAAAGGAAATACTAATCCAAGGTTGTTTATACAAAACTTAGTTTCTCAAATTGTTAACATGTTTCAAGTTTCTAATCCTCTCTTTGTTGTAACAGGAGCTACTACAAGTGCACATTCCAAGGTTGTGGAGTGAAGAAGCAAGTGGAAAGATCCGCAGCAGACGAGAGAGCAGTTCTCACTACCTATGAAGGAAGACACAATCACGATATCCCAACCGCGCTACGTCGCTCGTGAAATTATTGGGACTTAGTCACTAGTAATATGATTTAGGCTTTCTAAAAACAAAAAATCTTACTATGGCTTATCTTTTGTGCTCATTCACAGTTTGTTTATTTGTTTGTTACACAGTCAATACTTTGTTTTGTACAGAGTGGTGCTTAGTAGTGTTTTTATTATTATCTTGGCCTTATAGAATAACCTCTCTTCTCATCTGTGTGACTTTAAACACTTGAGAGTCCATTTTATAGTTCTTGTGTATTGGTCTTTTGTTTGATTTATGTACATTTTTAATATTCAAATTTGATAAAGCAATAATAATGGTTTGTAACCCACTTTGCTTGATTGGTGCAACACATCTAGCATTCTATCTCCACATTGTGTGAGTTCATTTTATTTATTATTAGAACTTAGAAGTGAAACCAAAACCACAAATTTAGAATGGTTGAGATTATGAGGAAAGATGATCAACCAAACATAATAATAGAAAGAAACAATAAATAGAAACAACAAATATAGGCTCATCTTTCTTCTACCTTCTCTCACATACCTCTATCTCTCTCTCTTTGATCTCACCAAAGTCGAAGAACCAATCTATCTTTTGTGTATTTACTGATAAGAAGAAGTTAGCCTTCATAGCCACAAGTAAAAACAGAGTCCTCTGTTTTCTTCTCTCATTCTCCCTTACATTTTCTCATCAAAAATGAAAACATAACATTGATAGTTTCCCAAACCTAGTCTCTCTCCCTCTTTCTACTCGCTTTCTTCGTTTTACTGATAAGGAAAAGACTATGGAGCTTTCGATGTTTGGCAGAGAAGATACCAACTCGTCGCAGTGGGGCGAAGTGCACGGTCCATTCATGCTGGAAGAGATTGTGTGCCAGGCACAAAACATGCTGACCTCAAGAGGCATTTTCATGAAAAGTAACCCTCTCAAATACGCATTGCCTCTTCTATTGCTACAAATGTCAGTCATCATCGTCACCTCTAGGCTTATCTTCCGCGTCCTTCAACCTTTAAAGCAAGGAATGATCTCTGCTCAAGTCTTGGTATAACTTTCAAATACCGCATTCACTATCTCTTATTGCGAAAATATACGTTTTAAAACATTTTCTTGTTTGTGTATGTGTAGACTGGTGTTGTTTTAGGACCGTCTTTCTTAGGACATAATGTGATTTACATGAACATGTTTCTTCCCGCGGGAGGCAAGATCATAATACAAACGCTTTCAAACGTCGGTTTCGTCATCCATCTCTTCCTCCTCGGACTCAAAATCGATGGGAGTATTATCAGAAAAGCTGGTTCTAAAGCCATTCTTATTGGTACAGCCTCTTACGCCTTCCCGTTCTCTCTTGGGAACCTCACGATTATGTTCATTAGTAAAACTATGGGACTTCCCAGCGACGTGATTAGTTGTACAAGCAGCGCAATCTCCTTGAGCTCTATGACTTCATTCCCGGTTACAACCACGGTCTTAGCGGAACTTAACATCCTTAACTCCGAGCTAGGTCGTTTAGCCACCCACTGCTCAATGGTCTGCGAAGTTTGTAGCTGGTTTGTCGCTCTCGCTTTTAATCTCTACACACGTGACCGGACGATGACTAGTCTTTACGCGCTTTCCATGATCATAGGTCTCCTTCTGGTGATTTATTTCGTCTTTAGACCTATAATAGTATGGCTCACCCAGAGGAAAACCAAATCCATGGATAAGAAAGACGTTGTCCCGTTCTTTCCGGTACTCTTGCTTTTATCTATAGCTAGCCTTAGTGGAGAGGCCATGGGGGTCCATGCTGCGTTTGGAGCGTTTTGGTTAGGTGTTTCGCTCCCTGATGGTCCACCTTTAGGCACGGAACTTGCTGCAAAACTCGAGATGTTTGCTTCGAATTTGTTCCTCCCTTGTTTCATTGCCATTAGTGGGTTGCAAACTAATTTCTTTGAGATAACAGAGAGCCATGAGCACCATGTGGTAATGATTGAGATAATTCTCTTGATCACTTATGGATGCAAGTTCCTTGGAACAGCAGCTGCGTCTGCTTACTGCCAAACGCAGATTGGAGACGCGCTTTGTTTGGCCTTCTTGATGTGTTGCCAAGGTATCATTGAAGTCTACACTACTATCGTGTGGAAAGACGCTCAGGTAAAAATAAATAGACGTTGCTTAATTTGTTTTTTTTAGTTAGGTTTTGGTTCACAATTAGAAATATAGAAAGAGTTTTTCTTCCTATTCACGTAAACTTTTCTTTTAACCTAAGGTAAAAGAAAATTTGAATTTGGGTTACAGGTTGTTGATACAGAATGCTTTAATCTGGTGATCATCACGATTTTGTTCGTAACTGGTATTTCCCGGTTCCTCGTGGTGTACCTCTACGACCCTTCAAAACGTTACAAAAGCAAAAGCAAACGAACAATCCTCAACACGAGACAACATAATCTTCAGCTACGTCTTCTCCTTGGTCTCTATAATGTTGAAAACGTTCCTTCCATGGTTAATCTTCTAGAAGCTACTTACCCGACACGGTTTAACCCGATCTCATTCTTTACGTTGCACCTCGTCGAGCTTAAAGGCCGAGCTCATGCACTCCTTACACCACACCATCAGATGAACAAACTTGACCCTAACACGGCCCAGTCCACACATATTGTCAACGCCTTTCAGCGTTTTGAGCAAAAGTACCAGGTAAAACAGCTCTGGTCTCCGGCTTGAGGGGATGTATGGGTCTAGGCCTATAACCTCATATAAGAGATCAATAACGTTTTCAATTGTTCAAGCATAATTTTTGCATCTGCATTTGTAGATTGATAATAATGGATACTTATCTTATGTTAGGGAGCTCTCATGGCGCAACACTTTACCGCAGCCGCGCCTTACTCGAGTATAAACAACGACATATGCACGCTGGCCCTCGACAAGAAAGCGACGTTAATCGTGATTCCGTTCCACAAGCAGTACGCGATTGACGGGACGGTCGGACAAGTCAACGGGCCCATCCGGACCATAAACCTTAACGTGTTGGACGCGGCACCTTGTTCGGTGGCAATATTCATAGACCGAGGAGAGACCGAGGGACGTCGGTCCGTGTTGATGACCAATACGTGGCAGAACGTTGCGATGCTCTTCATCGGTGGCAAGGATGATGCGGAAGCGCTCGCGTTATGCATGAGGATGGCTGAAAAACCAGACCTTAACGTTACGATGATACATTTCCGTCACAAGAGCGCTCTTCAAGACGAAGATTACAGCGACATGTCTGAGTACAATCTCATCAGTGATTTCAAGAGCTATGCAGCGAACAAAGGGAAAATTCACTACGTAGAGGAGATAGTGAGAGATGGCGTGGAGACTACGCAAGTGATTAGCTCACTTGGAGATGCCTATGACATGGTGTTAGTGGGTCGAGACCATGACCTAGAGTCTTCGGTCTTGTACGGACTCACGGACTGGAGTGAGTGCCCTGAGTTAGGTGTGATCGGAGATATGTTGACGTCGCCGGATTTTCATTTCTCCGTACTTGTCGTTCATCAGCAGCAAGGAGACGACTTACTGGCCATGGACGATAGTTATAAATTGCCTAACGTCGAGCATCAGAAGATTGGTGATACTGGAATACAACAACGTTTCTCTGCTGAAGAAGGTTTCACTACCATTGATCTCGGTAAACGCTAGAGGAACCAAGTGACTTAATCTTGATTTAATTAGTAACATTCATTTTTTAATCATAAGTTCATAACTAGAGATATTTATACATAGATGTATCTAAGAGGTAGATGCATTTAGGATCTTGAGTTGAGTCTCAGGATGTCATCATGTTGTTATAGTGTAGTAGTTTTTTTTCTTTCATTTATATATTAATAAGAGATCAACGTAGTAAGCAATTTTTTGGGGTGAAGGGTTTTATGTGTTGGAGAACCAGAACTATGTGACATATATATTATCATTCATATAGATTGAAGACTGCATCTGACTCCATTATGAACTATATCTCTAGTCCTAAGAACAAATGAGATGCTTAATAATCACTTCTAGGACATATGTATCAAATGTCACTACGTACATCAAAGAAAAAGTAACTCTTAAAACAATTGAAATTCGATCTTTGTAGTTTTTCAATATGTGGATATTTTCACCAATTCTCTATCTCCAACAACCTTGGCTTGAGGAGAATATAAGACATATGAAAAAGAAGAAGAAAAAAACCCAGCTTCATAAACATATATAACAACTAGAAACAAAACACAACAAGGGCCAAAAAGAGAAAGACGATGGACTTTTGGACGTATATCAAAATACGAAGTCCCGTTTGTATCCAAACACAGATATCAGATATGTGACATAAGCCAAAAATGTGCAAATCAAATTCGTACTTGGTAACCGATTTGCTGCTTTTCATTGGAAATGTATCGTGTTTCAATTGTATAATTTTTTGGTTATAAGAAACCTTTTGAAATCATCCATTTAATTACAACGTAGATACTTATCCAAATTTTAAATTTTGGTTTTCTTCCTTTCTTGAAGTTATCATTTACATGTCTGGTCTAATAAAAAAAAAAAGATGTGGTGAACGATAAGATGGGTGTTTAGAAGAGATGGGACATAAAGGATGGGAATCCATGTGAAGGCAGACGAATCATATGCTCTCGCCAGCTTTCATTTTCTTTTCTTTCTTCGTTGAGATTTATTAATATTGTTTTCCATTTCTTAACTTGTAGATGTCTCCATCATATAGCTTTTAAGTTTTTCTCCCAATAATGTTAGCAAGAAAAACAGATTTCTTCGTAAATAATTCACATTCTTTCAATCTTGCTGACTCTAAATTTCAGCTAGAAAGAATATATTCTGAAGAGCCTCCATTACTTTGATATTGATATATGCCGTTACCAAATTTTACAGAATTGTTATAAATAAAAAAAACATTGTTATCGATTTCTTCATGTATAATCATTGAGGCCTTTATGGTATTTGTCCATATATAGTGAATACTACCATTAACTTTCTTTGCACTTTATATGATTGAAAATTTTAATATTATTTGAAAACATATGGTTTGTGTTTTTCAGTTCCACAGACTTATCGATTGGTCCACCTACATGGCTACATCTGCATGTGACGACCTTACATGATTGCCTGACGTCTCTACACTCTTTCTTTGGACCCTTAATTAATCAGCCGTCTCGAGTTCGCATTATTACCAATAAATAATTAACCACCGAAACTTAAAAAACTAATCTGGTCTAAATACGTTGCATTACAGTTGAACATGCAGTTCTTCTTATATAAAGTATGATTTAAATTCTTCTGATTTTATAATGACCACAGTTTAATGAAAGTCATCAACCCATTTATAATTGAAAATTTTCAATTTAATTCTCCTTAAATTCCAACCTCTTCCATTATTATTTACTTGACCTCTAGCTATTATTCACTTGATCTCGACCCAGATGTTTCTTAAACAAATATTGAGTTAGTAATTTGTTACCATCATCATATGATTTTACCATTTTCATATACTTTGGTTTAGTTACATTAATTTTTCTTTTGCATTTTGGAATTCTAATTGTACTACAAGATCCAGTTTACATATGAGTACAAAGTTTTAATTCTAGATAATGGTCATATGATCTTAACTTAGAATCTTGTCCTCACTGCCACGGACTGAAATTAGAACATCAATTTAACATAGATCTTATCCACATGAGAACAGTACATAGTTTTGGTTTTAACTTCATAATAAATAAAATATTTGAAATTTTCTCACCGGGCATGTTAAATAAAAATC
>Ga0041059_1003149_pt1 | contig 11555 bp, 6 predicted proteins | sample AraColnosormetaG_FD_56232 | JGI IMG/M metagenome (GOLD analysis project Ga0041059, IMG submission 56232) | Arabidopsis roots microbial communities from North Carolina, USA - Col MF nosort | ecosystem: Host-associated > Plants > Roots > Unclassified | place: USA: North Carolina | collected 2013-09-02 | reverse complement strand
AAAAAAAAAAAAAAAGAGTTTCATAGATAAGAGATTTACTTTCAGAAAAAAGAAGTAGAAAACATCTGGAAACAACTTTGATGAGAAGATGAAGAAGAAGAATTAATTTGCTTGGTAATAATGCTACAATCATCAAGCTTAAACACACTAACATCTTCCCGGTCGTTGAAGTAAATAGCATTCTCCAAACATCCATAGTACTCGGAGGCTAAGACCAAAAAACAATTGTCCGTCGCCACAATGAGTGCCTTGTCTCCCAAGGAACTGACCTCAACCCATTCTACCAAATTCTTGTCCATCTTATAAACCTTAAAACAAACGGTTCTCTCGGTAAGAACTCGCTTTACGCAAAATTTCTTATAGAATCGATGAACAACGCATAGTTCTCCACAATACTCCACGAGTCTCTTTTCTTTGCAATTATCAATTTCGTAGAAGTCCACTGGAGTTGAAGGTCCGTATTGATATATGCTGAGTTCAGATAAACTAATCCACCAAATTGCTCCTGTTAAGTCTAATGCATAGATTTTTCCTTTGTGAAGTATAATATCCAAAAAACCTTTAGCTTCTTCATTGTTGATTCTTGTCCAATGTCTAGTTTCTTCTCCACTCTTGCAACACCAAATTTCGTTTTTGAAGTCAACTACGAAAAAGACATTGTCTAGGAAAACAACTCTATCCGAATCCGCGAATACTGAAGATGCAGAATTCAATCAATCAGCTGATGGCGATCAGAACGTTTATGGATTTCAGGAAGCTACATCGAATCCCATCAGACGCTTGAGTTGCTGACATGGATGCAAGAGCAGACGTGACAAGCGGGAGCGGATGATGTGGAGGGACAAGAATGAAAGTTAGTTTGGCGTGGTGTCAAAGACAAGATTCATCGAGAAGATATAGAAGATATTGTCTCGAAGAATAAGGAAACGAATAGGCTTGGAAACAAGGAAGATTCCATATCGAGAGATTCTCGGAGATCCTAAGCTTAGGGTTCTGGAGAATAGGTATAAGTATTCTAGAACAAAGGGGGAGCCGCTTTGAGCACTCTAGGATATTTTCGATACATTGTGTAAAAACTTCAAAGCATTGAAAGAGCTAGAAGGTGAGTGTGTAATTCTCTTTGTCTTCAGGGGTTAGTTATAAAAAACAGAGAAGAGAATTAGGGCTTAGTTATTCTTAGTCGAGGTTGATCTTTTGGGTAGATTAGATCAAGTAAGAACCGAGATAATACTTGTAAAAGAGTTTTATTATTAATAAGAATAAGTGTTTAAGCAACTCTCTGTGTTGTGTTGATCTCTATACCCTCTTAAATACCGTATGACCTACGATAACATCTCTACCCTAATAATGATTTGTAACCTCTGTCAACTATTCAACGTTGTAAGATTGACGAATCTCTGAAACACTCGACCTTCAAAAGGTCTAGGGTTTTGTCGGAAGGGGTTATGGTTTTGCCAGAAAGAGGAGACAAGAGATTATTTTTACTAGATTCAGAGACTTGTCTGTTTTTAATCAGCCATCCTTTGTTACGACATGGAGAAGGGAGAGTTACACGGAAGAAAGTGGAGGGAGAGACAACAGTCTTTTTCTTCTTGAAAGTAGGAAGGTTACGTTCAAAGTGGTTATGGAGACGCTTCTTGGTCGCAACCGTGGAACGCCAGGGTTTACAGATGCTACGGAAACGGAGGAGATTGATGTTGGAAGATAAATTATTGGCTAACAAATCTATGAGATCTTCATGTAAATCAGACCACCCAACTTTACCCATCTCAATCGTTATCTATGTGTTGTTGTTACTACTTGTACAGAAGAAACCTAAGAGTTTGATACAGCAAAACCACACCACAACACAATCAATCATCAACAACTTCCGATTACTTCTTATTATTATGTAAATAATAAATGAAACCCAATGTTCATAAAACAAGGGATTTCTGGGTTCACGTTGCAAGAATCAACATTCCTTGCATAGGATGAATCCCTGATTGTTTACAGAGAGAGAGCTAAGGGATAAAACTTCAACGATAACATGAAAATGACGATGACACATGATATTTATTAGCTTCAGCTCTACGCCCACTTGCTTTTAATCACAGCCGTCCAATGATCTTCTTATCACAGCCGTCCACGTGGCCTTTACTTAATATCCTGTATCAGAGTTTTTTACCCCAAAAAAAAAAAGAAACCTAAGAGTTTTAACGAAACTGATTTAGGAGATAAATGTATTTTTAGGTCTCCAATATCAGTTTAGGAATATCTTTGCGGAGGATAAACCCTAATATTTGACGCAACTAATTAAAAATTGAAATACGGTGGAATTTAATTCCTTTTTTAAAAATCGTAAGATATTTCTAGTTTTTTTATATATTTTGTTTAATGTAACTTGTTCCCCAAGATATTTTAGAACACCCTTTTATTTTTATTGTTTTGGTTTCCAGTTTTTTATAGAGTTTTTAAAATATATATTTTATTGTTTAGTTCTTTTCAGGTAATCCTTTTTGCCATTTTTTGCAACTTAGGAATTTAACTTCGTAGAGTGATAGAACTTCCACCGCTGAACTGAAGATATAAAATATATTAGATTAGAATTTTAAATGGAAAAATTTAAAACTAAAAAAGAAAAAAGATTCAAAAATCATGATCATATCTACTTAACATTTTTGAAATACAAAATAAGGAATTTTCCGGGTTGATTTTTTTTTTGGGTTTGACCCGGTTTTTAACCCGGATTTTCGGTCAATTTGATGAATTTAATTGATATTTGGCCCACTTTCTTCAAACTTTCCCACTACTACAAAACAATGACAGCAAGAATCTCGGCAAAATCAATTAGTTAATCAATGCACAAATTAAATACTTTCAATTACCGGAATCAATGCAAGAATATTTACTAAATCAAGCTGTTACCGAATTCAATTCATTTGCTATATTCATTTTTATTCGATTCTGGTATTCTTTTTCTAAGACTTTCCTATAAAAATGGAACCGATTGAATTATTAATCAATTTGGTTTCCTAAAAAAAATGAACAATATAAATTCAGTATTTAAACAACCTTCAATATATGGAAACTACTAAACACAAAACTGTTTCGAAAACGATATTATCCTTAACTGTTAACTGTGAATACCGATTTCAATATTATCGAAGATATTCGATTATTGCTTATCATGATTACGTATATTCTCTATCTCCAAAACCCTATAAACCTATCACACCACTATAAATAATGAACCATTTTCATTCCATCTCTACACGCTTCATACCAATACTCACTAAAGCTATAGATTCCGAATAGAAAGTTTCTAACTCTTAGAAACTCTTAGAGAAGAGATCATTAAAACAGAGAAACTTATAATTTTTTACATTAAAAGTTGAAAATTATTTAAATTAATTTTCTTTTCTCCTAACACATCTAACATAACAAATATGAGATATTAAATATTCGTTGAGGTGAATCAATGATAAATCAGTAGATAAACTTCCGTCAATTATAACATATATTTTTCATACAAAATTTCTAATCTTGAGGCGGTAATTGACATTTGTTGATTTTTTGGGCGTAAATTAACAAATATAGTTTATATATAGTAGAAAACAAAATGTTAAATTGGCAACTGATAAATGTTTATGATCAGCGGACAAGAGTCGATTAGCCTAGTCCAAATCCTCAAATAAATCACGTATGACTAGTACAATTACACAATTCTTGAAAACTAAAATATTTGACATATTTTGAGCTAGAAATGAAAAGAGTAACCAAAATATATTTTTTGTCGTAGTTAGTCTTTTGTTACTATCCCAAAACTTGCTTCAAAATATCTACATCTCCTCTTTGTTTTCCGATGTATATACTATATACCATCATCCACTATTTTCAATATATTTTCATTGAAGTAATAAAATTCTAATATTAATATCTTTTTGGTTATTTTAGTTTATTTATCAAACATGAATTGGAAAAAAAAAACTAAAAAAACGGTTTATAACTCTAGTTTTATCATCGTAGCTTTTATGGTATCAAGACTAATATGATCGTCATAATATGTATATGTAAAACAGTTTATGAATGATGTGATCAATAGTTGTGCAAGGATTGTACAATTGTTCTTACTCATGCATATTAGTTGTCACTTAGAATACATAATTTTATATGTATATATATCAAATCTTTAAATAGATAGACTCAACTGCTTCTCATAATATTCTTACAACACAAAACCATTATTAGAGAGGATCTCCGAGTACCGCTGTCCACCGCCACCAACACCTAGTCCTCTTCATTCTTGATTTGGAGACATTCATTGTAGGCACCGCTTTGATTGGCGTTTACTCCATAACCCCATGGTTGGGGAAACTATAGCCACCTTGAGTTCCTTGATAAGGACTGTAACCACCAGAATTCCCATTAGTCGCTTGATTTCCTTGATAGTAACCACCGGAGTTTTTATAACTGTTTTGATTCACTTGATAACCACCGGAGTTTACATTACCAATTCCTTGATAACCGCCAGAACCAGGAGAATTTCTTTACCGCCGGAGTCGGCAGGATTTCCTTGATAACCGACGGACTGGCAGGATTCCTTGATAGCCACCGATGTTTCCATGATTGGGGCTATCATAACCGGCTAGATCTCCTTGATAACCGTCGGAGTAACCCGCTTTATTGGGTTTTATTCTTCATTATAATTATTAGCCCACCACACAAACATATTTAACAATGTCTTAAGTTCCAACAATCTATTTTACTATCATAACATAAACTTGATTAACACTTACTACACAGCAAGCAATAATTAATTTCTTTTAAACATAGATATATTAACAAAGTCTTATGAAACAGAAAAAATATCAAAAACATATGTTTTTTATCTTCACAATATCACAACTTGAAGCAAAAAAATGCTAAGTTACGTTACCGTACAAATATACATAACAAAATAGACATTACATTCATCATCTAGATTGTAAAAACAAAATATGTTAAATTACTTAACCCGCGGTGTACCGCGGGTCATATCCTAGTGTTTCATCATTTTTGGAACATCCTTTAGTGGTCGTTGGATGCGCAAAGGAAGAGAATCCAAAAAATGTTGTTAGTTTTGAGTGATGAAAAATGTTTGTGTATCAAATCATTTGGATAAAATTAAACACACAATGATAGAAGATGTTGGTGTTGTCTTGAGCAGCTCTATATAGGAAGCAGATACTTCAAGGCATTTAACACATGTCCCTAAAACTGTAAGATATCTAGACCTAAGCAGTGTAGTATAGTGAGTAGTCCAGATTGCATCACAGATCTCCATCGGCTGGAAACTCTTAACATCGAAAATTGTAGAAAATTTGTGTCACTGCCAAGTCTACCCCTTTCACTCATGTCCATAACGAAAAACAAAAATTGTCGATCACTTAGAGAATTTTTGTTGCTTTTTCCATGATCCAAATATAAACTCATATCCCAAAACTGTTTGAAATTAGAAGAAAAATACGGAGGCTAATCATACAACGATGGTTTATGAGTATGTATGCTTCACAACCAGTCAAAGAATGAAAGCGGTCTCAAAACATGATAGATATGTGCTCAAATGAGCTTATCATTAGCTAGATATGAAATGAGATTGAAAATGAAATAGCTCATTAGAGCTTTATTAAGATGTAAATTAAATAAAGGAAAGGAGAGGAAAGAGCCAGTGGATTTATATGAAGCCCATGTAACTAAGGTTTTAGCAAGTAGACTGATGGACTTCTCATGTTGGGCTTCATATAATTCACTACCTCTTTCCTTTTCTTTACTTTATTTGCACCTTAATAAAGCTCTAATGGGCTATTACATTTTTAATTTCATTCATTTCATATATTTTCTATCTAGCTTTGATTCAATCATAAAATATATAAAAAAAAGAGTTGCCTCTTCACAACTCTCTATGTTGCTTTACATTGATGTTCCAAATACAAAATTATATGAATCTCTACTAGGTAAAACTCTTGTTACATGGGCTAATGGACTTCTCATCTTGGACTTCATATGAATCCAAAAATAAAAAGTCCACAAAGAGTTCACTCACAAAGCTATAGGAAGCTCCATAACCATCCCTCTGGTCCGCGTGATGAGGGGACTCAGTGTTTGTCCTCAAGATTTAAGGCTTGCCTTCTTCTTTCTCCTACCAAGAACTATTGTTTTTTTCTGTAACTAGTCGTCTAAGAAACTAAGGAGGTGCGGTCATTATTGAACTTGAATATGAGTCATGGACAATGGCTCCTCGGTTTCTAACGGAATACTCGTTTATAAATCATGGTGACCTGTTTGATTAAAAAAACAAAAGCCATGAACTGGATGTGACAACAAGTGAGATTACATTTGAAACTTTGCTATAAACATGATTGGATTATGGATATGTGGTGTATGGATCTTCAATGAGGAAGCTGAGAGTTCTTTATCTTACTCTACTAGTTAGTCGAATATTAATAGCTCAATGGTAAAATATCTCAAGTAAAGTGCAAAGATCGCGGGTTCGAGTGGTAATTAAGAGGAAACCATATTAAATGTTTTGGTATTTGGTCTGAGGGTTTTAGGTCCAAACCCTTTTAGTAATTAACATATATACCAATTTTTGTTTTATTTTTGAATGACAAATATGTAAAAATTGTTTTTTACTATTATAAAAAGTTATGTGAATAAGTTCCATTACAAAATGGTAAAAACGACGGTCACATAAGATGTTTTATTAGTTGATAATCGAAGGGCGCCAGGAAATATGAATCGAGAAAGCTGAAGTCAAGTTGATTTCTTGTCGGAGTTAGAGACGAGCCACGAAGAGAAGTTATGGAGAGTGGTGTTATCGACTCGATAGCCGGACTGGGTAAATTTCTGAAGCTGAGCCCAAGTAAAGTCAGGGTACTTTCTAGAAGCTTCTTCACCTTCCACAAGTTCAGGAGGAGGTACGATGATTTTATCTTCTCTAGGACAAGAGAAGAATACTAATGACCTTCTCACTTTCTCCTTGTTTACCACTGCCCTGTGGTAACAACTCCTGTAGTTTCCATTTGACAATGCCTTCCAAAATCAAATCCAAAATATTAAGAAAAAAAACTATAAATTAATCATTTCACATTATTTGATATATATTGTATATTATAAAACTGTGTATTTAATTTATGTTCAACAACCCCAAAAAATATAAAAACAGTAGATGTCGTGTAATATCCCATTTTGTCAAAACAATGGCGTTTGCATAAAAAAAGTTAAAGCATAATTTTTCGGAAAGTTGTATTGTATCTAATAAATTTTGTCATTGTTGAGAAAATTTGGTAGCCTTATTCATTAAAAGGTAACGTACCATGAAGGTGTCTCCAACGTTGACGACAAGAGCACCAGGACGAGGGCGAACGGTCTGCCAACTACCTGCGGCAAAGACCTCTAAGCCCACAACATCGTCTTGAAGCAAAACGGTTATAGCCGTTGGGTCATTATGGGGGCCAACACCAAGGGCTTTCTCTGGCTGCTTGCACGGCGGATAATAGTTGCATCTGAAGATGCCACTTCCATCTTCGAAGAATCTCCGGTAGTATGTCCTGTCTTTTAAACCCATACTTATACCCAATAGCTCCATCAAATCCATAACCAGTCCATTCATTGCATCACAAAATTCTTGAAACACTTGACTGAAAAAAACAAGAGTTTCAAGCAACAAAACAGTTAACATTTTAAAATGTAAACATCATCAAGTAGGATTTTTTTTACAGATTTAGTAACGGGAATTCGGGTTTCGTCAAAGTGCCCAACTAATCCCGGGGCGAGCAAACCTTTGGCAAATAGTTTTAAATAAAGTCACCACCGCTAAATCACCTGACGAAAACTCAAGTGATCAAGCGGTCTAAGGGCAAAGTTTACATGTGAAATGAAACATGAGCGCGTAAAAATTTTAAACCCTTGACCCTAAACTCTACATCATTATGCCACCACACACTAGATTCAAATAGGGTTTATCATAACGTTACTATAACTACAATATATGCATGCAATAGATTTACCCGATCTCTTGACGATGGTTGCCTAGCCTTGAGGTTAGAAAGTCTTCAACAACATGGGGTGGCCCCTTTTTGAAGGCCAAAGTCAAAGTCTCATTCCACGGAAGATTGGAGGAAAATCTTTGGCTATGACCTGCGGTATAGCCAGAGATATTCCCCGGGATCCTATAAGCCCTTAGCTTCTCATCCTTGGATAGCCCAAAGAACAAACTCGATATCTCAAGCGCCTTTTCAGCCAAGCCCGACTTGAAGCCATGATTGACCACTAGAAAAGTACCGTGAGCCATGCACGCTTTTTTCACTGCCTTAGCTGCAAGTTGCGTCTCGGCCTCATTGCCATTCAAGAACCCACTCAAGTCGATGATTGGGAGATCGAGGTCGCCTTCTGAAGGGGCAACGTCTTTCTCCGGCCAGAAGAATTCAGCCGGAACATTTGGTTGGCTCTGGAGTAGGGAGAAGTTGACGTCGGAGGAATTCATTTCTCTTGACTTGGGTCTTTTAACTTTGAAGGGGGTTAAATAGGGGCAGACAGTCTGTCTAGATGCATATATGCACATATTGTTTTTTTAGTTTTATCCTTTTTTAATATCTTATCTTAATGTTGATATTGGCCACGTTTGTTTTCAAAATCATACATTGCATTTCTTAGTCAAACGAAAACACAACTCGACATATATATGTTATGTCTGAAATTTCTATATAATAGCATTCACACTTCAGAACACAAATCAAATTTTCTTTTATGTTTATCAGTTTATGCTTCGTGTCATGTTTCCAATTTTAAACAATTATTATTTCCATGTTCACATATACAGATTTAATTTCTAATACAGTCTTTTAATACACCTCTATGTAATATTTTTTTTATTTATCATCTGGAACCTTTATTTATCAAGATAAGAATGAAAATCGCCTAATGTAGACATATATATATATATATATATATATATAGTTAAAAATATTTACCACATATAAAAGGAATAATATAACAGATGTAATGCAATTTGTAGGAAGATATTATCTGATAAATTCAATTTAAAGTGAAAATGATATCTTTCCATTTACTATACAAATTAGAATGGAATTTGTAAGCTATTATCTTATAAATCTTATAATCAACATTTGATCAGCCTAAAAAACGTTGTGATTGGTGATTGCCTGATTGGGAAGGGGTCATGTACGAATTGTATAAGTCATAGAGCGGTTTTGGCAGATATTTTCATGATAACAAAAATGGTTTTAGGACGAATAACTTAAGGCAATGATTAGTTAGTTAGAAATCTGAAAATTTTGAAAATTTAGAAATCTGAAAATTTGTAGATTGAGATTTTCGAATTATCGCACCGATTGGTAGAATGGGTGGAAACCGTTTTAAATATCAAAATTTTAAGAAACTCCAAAATGATATTAAAACTGTTGCCAAGCTTGAAGGTGGCCTGCGGTTTTGGTTCCAAACCCGCATTCCCGAGACTGTCTAAGTAGTTCTGTTTTTTCCAAACTTTCTATTCTTAATGTGACATCTTTTGTAAAACAGTTTTTTTGTTGTTTATAATTTTACATTCATACAAAAAAAGATATTAAAACTGTCTTCTAATAACATGAATTTGGGTAGATCAAAATCAAATCATGTTGTCCCAGAATATCTGGTTTTAAGTGGTTTCTAGAATTTTTGGAAAATAATACATTTTACATTAATATTTTTATTTTTATAAATCTCAAAAATATTTTAGTAGCTTCATAAGGTCTCAACTAATCTACAAAAATATGTTTGAGATTCTTATTATTTATGGACCCATGAGAGCGTCATCAATACCATAAAACCAAAGAATTTTTGAAATGGAGTTATATCACATAGTTCATTCTGTTGAAGACAATGTGTATGATCTAGTTAGCTTAGGTATTTCAAACTAAAAAGACATGTTTGTCTTGTAAAAACAAAATGTGACATTGGTGTGCGTTACTCTAAATTCTTTACCGATCGACCCTAATACTACTTTGATTGCTTTGCACTTGTAGTTTAGGAAATTAAAACTATATCATCATTGGTTGAGTTATTTTTTATATTATTAAAGTTCTTGAGTATATATAAAACAAAAGAGTTGAGGTATCAAAAAGACACCAAGCATGTGATATTATTCTTAAGTACTTTCACTCATTTGATTGTATAGCTTTTGAATGTAACTAATGTTATTTATTGTGTAACTAACTGAGAATTCATCGATTGCTTTGTAAAAGAAAGATCAGAATATTTTCAGTGTCATATCATTATTCTCGATTTGCTTTTGTTAAATTTTAATTATTGTTTTGTCAAGGTAAACATTGATTATCTTATTTGTATGGCTTCATTAGGCATTGTTAGCTCAATTTTATCTAGGGGATCTTTAGTTTTGGAGAGTGTTTACAAGAAGATAAACGATTTAAGAATTTGAAGAATTTTGGAGATAAACACAAAACATCTTGTAGCTCCTTTGGTTTATAGACTTCTAAAATTAATTATAAGTATTAAATGTTTAATACATCTCTACTACCTCAAGTGTCGAAAAAGCTATCCTTATACATGACTACTTTTAATCATTGATAGTTCAATGTTGTAAGAATTCTCGGTAGAAACATGATTTATAATTGAACACTTACACAAAGTTAACTAATACAAATATGACATTAAAACATTCAATTCTAATCTTAACCCTTTTAGCAGGAGTTTATTTTTCCCGTATGATCTCAGAATTCAGACTGGAAAGGTTTGTAGACCTTGAGATCACTAACAATGCCAATAACAGATCCCGCGGCCGCGGCTACGGACACAAAAAGACATGTCACACTCAAGACTTGTAGACAAACCCACTTTGTGCCCCATCTCGGAACATTCTTCTGTGCAATGTACATTTCCACTGGGAAATAAACCGTTAAAGGCCAAAAACCAATGGCCCCCAAGAGACCGACTACATCGTTAAAGAAAGGCATTAACATTGAGATCAACGTTGTTGTCATCACGAAGAACGTCCTCCATACGAGCCTGAAGAGATTCAAGTTAAAGGGCTTCCCCGGGAAGAGTTGGATCTTGATCTCTTTTGTGACGAATTCGCTCTCTGGAAACCTCCTAGAGGCTTCCTTCTCGACGAAGGCAAAGAGGGGTTGGCAATAGACTTGGTAAGCACCGACTAGATGGATCACTATAGCGAGATTAGCAATGTCAAGCAACCAATATGGGTTTCTAAACCCTCCATGAGCGAGGAGATTTCCGGGTGCGTTATCCCCAAATGCTGCATACCCTACACAGCCACATAGCATGTAGAAGACTGTAGTCACTGCCACACTTACAAAAGTCGCTTTTCTCATCGTGTTTACTTCGGCAGGCGGTGATTTCACCGTGTCCTGGATCATCAAATCGTCTAGTTGATTAAAACATCCTTTAAACAAACTCTTATCACACAAACTCGCTTAACAAATAAACCAAACGATGCACTAGTTGTAACAACGTTATTTTTCTTTTGAATCTAACTTAACATTATTTTCAAAAAAAAAAAA
>Ga0041059_1003148_pt1 | contig 11556 bp, 2 predicted proteins | sample AraColnosormetaG_FD_56232 | JGI IMG/M metagenome (GOLD analysis project Ga0041059, IMG submission 56232) | Arabidopsis roots microbial communities from North Carolina, USA - Col MF nosort | ecosystem: Host-associated > Plants > Roots > Unclassified | place: USA: North Carolina | collected 2013-09-02 | reverse complement strand
GCTCTCCTAACAGCGTAACTAACAATTGTTTTCGTCCTTAAACCAACGACAACGGCTGTTAGGCCATGTTTTGTAATGGCTGTTAGGAGCGCTATTAAGAAATGTTAACGGTGAGTTGATTTGGTCGGGTCGACGATAAATTATAGGTTAAATTAGAAGTCAACGATAAATTATAGGTTAAATTAAAAGTCAATTTTTTGTTGAGGTATAAAACGACCATTTCAAGAGTTCACGGTTAATTTGGCCATTTTTTGAAAATTCAGGTATTAAATAACATTTTTCGATGTTCTATACTTCTTCTATATTTGATTCCATGATTTCTGTATGCATTATGGTCCAAAATGTCCTAACAGATTTCTTGTAATTATGTATTTTGAATTGGTAAGAAGATAAACGTGTAAGTCCTTTAACGAATCAAATTTATATGATGATGCCGATTCATGATGCAAAAAAAAAGATGAATGGATTGACCTATATAGCCATGGTTCATCATTTCCTTTAAATAAAAGAAACCTAGAGCAAATTATTCCTTCACATGCTCGATCGTGCTTATCTAGGGTTTACTCATATAAATATCTCCAATGCATAATTAGAAACATACATTCTCTTCAAGCATATAAATTTTGAACATATAATATATATATTCCATTTCATATCATGAGGAATGATAATCACTCTTTCCAAATAATATATTTTAGTCCCTAATAATTTAATTTAATTCACTATTATGAATAACTCATCATATGAACATATGAACGGAAGTGATCATAATTAGTATTTCAATATCATGAATATTACCTCACTGGATTTTTTGTTTATAAAAAAAAACTTAGTGGCAATTGATTAAACAAATAAATTTTCAAACGACTAGCGTGAGCGTATGAACAATATGTATTTGGTAGTTACAAATTCACCGCAACATTTGTAAAAGCAAGAACAAAGACGCACATAAATTTCCACCAAACTAAACAATTTTAATCACAATAGCATATTTAACTGCTATGAATAAGTGACAAATACAAGATTGTACAATTCATGTTTTTTTTGTGAATTGTAATGATGAATAAGCAATCCAATGAATGTGGAAACCAATAAGCATACCTACCATATCTTATTTTCGGATTCGATTCAGTAGTAAAGTTTCATTTGACCTCAGCTATACCAAATTTTCATTATTTAAATGACATAAAAGCTATAAGTGTGTAACATAAATGACTAGATTGACCTAGCCAGTGGATTTTTCAACTCATGAAACTCAGGAGTTTCCGGTCTTTTACTTCCTCGGTCTAGTGAGTAATTAAGAACTAATTAACTAACACAGTTGAGTTAATTAATTTTCAGAGCCCTAATGAGTAATGACAGCCACTCGTAAAGTCGTATGTCTAGCACTGCACAGAATCATTGTCTTATATACCTGAATTTTTATTTATTTAGCTTTATAGGGAGACAAAAGCTGATATCTAATTGAATTAATTATAAGATTATACTTGTATTTGTTTGACTTGTTCGTATATGTTCTTTCTCATCTACCATGACAGAACCAACTAATGGTTCTGTTAGTATGTCCTAAACCAGCCATTAATTTAACTTCAAAATCGTAATATGGAGAATGATAACAACGATATAGTACCAAAAATGAAACCTTTGCCAGTTTACTTTACAATTTAATTTTCTTTAAATACGTATTCATTTTTCAAACTATCACAAATGAAAAAAGATAACAACGATATTACATGAAAATGGAAATTTTTTGGTAGGTTATTTGGTGCTCAATAAAAATTAACATGTTGGTTAACTCTACGGAATAATCCAAGTTTACTTAACAATTTCATTTTGGTTAAATACGTATTCATTTTTCAAAATATCACATAAAATAGGATAACAACGATATTACATGAAAATGGAAAATTTGGTAGGTAATTTGGTGCTCAATACAAAATTAACATGTTGGTTAAAACTCTACGGAATAATCCAACTATATAGGTATGTCATTCTTTGAACATTATTAACAAACAAGGTCGAACACTATTAGTATTCTTTAATTTCTATAGTTTTTTTTTTAATATTCGTATTAGTGGTTAAAGACAATTAGTTCTCAAAAACCAATTTAAAATTAATCACGAGATAGTTGCGCTAAGATTATTTATTTCAATATGTGTAGACAAAATACTTATGTTTCCTAAAGATGGCTTGCTTTAATAATTACAAATCAAAATGATGTTTTTAGTGTCAGCAATGTGGTTGTTATCATTCGTTATGTCGTCTGGCCAAAGCTTAGTCTTAATTCCAAACAATAAACCAAAAGTGATTTTCATTTTGATTTTATAAAAATTTCTTTAAGAGAAGTTAAATCATCCTAATATGTTATAAACAATAATAGATGACGTCACTTGTGGGGAACTATTGCATCATAAACTACGTAGATCTACCATCGGTTAAATACAAGACGGTTTCCCCGCACGTGCCAGCAGACACGAGGAAATATTCAGAAATTTGCCATTGCCAAACGACGCAGTTTCATCGCAAGTTTTTTCTTTACCCAGGGGAGTTATTTATCTGCTGCTCCTCCGACGGCGTGTACTCTCGTTGACAGTTTCACGTGTCACTAATAGACTGGAGCGTATCAGTAGTAGTAATGTGGATTACTGAAATCAAGTGTCCACCGCACACGAATGTAATGATCTCTGAGCCACTGATCTTGCCACGTGGTAAATTCATCAGTAGCGCAATCAACTGCCCTAAATCATTTTTGTTTCTTGCTTTATACTATACCTTATTTTACATTTTAGTTTTTGTGTCGATGCATATTTTAAGTTTTTAACCATCAAACTAGAGAGTCTCTTGGGGATAAATGTACTTAACAAGTTAACATACATAACTCCATATGCTTGTATATAAATCCATTCCAAATATTTATTAACGAAAAATGTAAATCATTGCATTTTAGTTGTGAATTAGGTTTCTACGCAAATTAAACATACATATACATACGTTAAAATTAAAAAAATAATACCTAATGCCATATGCTAAGAAGAATATGCACTATAGTATTTGTTTCTTGAAAATTACTATATATCTGTCAAAGCTGAAAAAAATATGTATGTATAACAAATATCGTACTGTCGAGATTTTTTTTTTTTTGGTTAAAAGGAGAGAAACATAAACTTTAGTTTTCTTGAAACAACATTAAAGTTTGTTTACTGACTATTGTGTAGTAGAAAAAAAAATATGTTGTTATCTTTCAAATCATTTAGATTATTCTTCATTTTCTTTTCTCCTTTTAGCTTTTTTAAACCTTTTAACGCAAAAAGAAAATCAAATACACATTCATATAATTCGAGAGAGATTTGGTGAGAAGTCAGCATTGCCGACAGGAAATTCTGCCTCACCACCAAAATGGTGAAAATACCAAACCAATAATTACAACAACTTTATTTAGGTTGTAATTATATGAGTACATAATTACACTACCCTCTTATTTCCACGAAATATGAACTCATATTATTTAATATATTGACAAAAAAAAACTTGTGTTTCTGTGTCTTTTAATTTTCATTGAAATGATGATGTACATGCAGTAGTAATAAAAGTGAAAGCCGATGTATTCTAAGATTTTCTTATAACTATTACCTAATTTAAGTTTTGATTTTTTAAAGATCAACTATTCGAGGAGGTGGGCGAAGTGAATATAATGCATGCTAGAAAGTTCAAAGTTTTACAATGAGAAAAAAAAAAGTGTATATAAAAGAAAAAAGTAGTATACTTTGCTATTTGTGGGGTATAAAATTTAATTATTGATTTCTACTTTTAGGGTTCCCCTCTTGTTCAGCATAGTTACAAATTACCACTCCAATGAAAATGATTCCTTCTTAAATAATTTAAGTGAAAACCTATATTTCCTTCAATCAGTAACCTATATATAGATTCGACTTTATTATTTAACAATACATAAGTATGAAACTTACTTATTAAATATAACAGTGTTTTAGAATGTCGTACATATTTGTTTGTGTGTATGTGTGTGTATGAGCATGTGTGTAAAAAAGAAGAAGAGGTACTTGACTTATCTATTTGTCTGTAACTTAAATGGAAAAATAGCATCTAAATAATTGTATTTCTCTTTACTATTTCGAAATAATTGTTTGTTTTCTCTTTGCTTTCACTGTTCTTACTTAATTTGTGTAATTTCACTTTAGCTGTCCGGTCAGTCCATTTATGAAATCTTGCCACTAGATTTCAAAATTTGTGGTACTATTGATAAAGTTATGATTTACAAGAATATAAATCATGGGTTACAGTTTTTTAAATACCCCACAAAGTACAATACCATGGGCTCATAAATAAAGAAGAAATCTTTTAACCTTTCCAACTATTCATAGCCGTAAAAAAATCATGGGTAAATCACACATCTTGCTACAAAAAGATTAACAAGGTTTCATTTATAAACATCAAAAAGGGTTCTTCACATTTACAATCTCACAATTTCACCTTTTACAGCTTTAAAATGAACTTGTATACAATAGCCAAGAAAAACTTGCTTTCATGGTGGGGATCCACATTTTTGTTCTTCTAAAAGACTTAATAGATTGATATAGATAGATAATCTCATAATCATAATCATGGTTAAAATTAAATTGAAACCCGTTAATCAGGTTTTGCTCTTCAATAACTCAAGATATCAAAAGTATATGCATCTTTAGTCTGTCATTGCCAACAACAAACGTTATCATGAAGAAAGAACATTAAACTTTCAAAAGTTAAGTCATTTTCTCTCGAAAAGTAAAGATATGTTTTCAAGTCATGATTAAGAATATGAATTTCCGATGAAAAAAGCGAGTGGGATCATTACACTATTGTACCAAGAGACGAAGAAGCAAAAGCTGTCATTAATTAGAGTTTCTAACTTCTAACCGATACATCGATGATAAGGACAAGAAACTGAAATAGACACATATGTTATATCGAAAAATTATGATGGTATATTATATAGACTAAAGAAATACAAATACTCTCAATCACCTTCTAAAGAAACCAAGTACAAATTGAATATTAATGATAGTATGAATGAGATACTAGTAAATCAAAGAAATGAATTTAAACAATCCTAAAGAAATGCCAAATTCTAATGAAAAACTAAGGTGAAATCAAATTGATCAAAAAAGAGATTCAAATGTCACACTGAGGACGTATCGACAAGAACATCGTTTAGCATATGGTCGTCACCATTAGCCATAGCGAGAAGCTCTGCATCCCTATCCTCCTCGTTTGAGAAATCTCTCCTTTCGAATTTCGAGTTAGCGGATATGAAGATCAGCTTTTGAGCTCGATCAACGGCTGCATGTGACCGCCCGTTCGAGTTTACCCATTTCAAAAGAGAGGAGTTGCATTTGAACCCTCCAGTCGTAGCGTGGAGGAAAATGAGCCTTACTGCAACTTTTCCTAGTGACCTGAACTCGCTAAGATACGTCTCCCAAACAAGTCTACTGCTTTGAGGATTCGCTATCCTCATCTTTCCGGAAACCGGATCACGCTCTTTCATTTGGACCGCCCTTGCATACATAGGATCAAGCCCTTCGGTTCTCCATTTCATTAGTTCCATCAACGCAATGTGTGCCTCATCTCTAGACACAAGCCTTGTTATCAACTTATCTACATCTTTCTCTTGCTCTGGCGACAAACATTTGAACGGAGGAAGATACTTTCCGCTACTATCTCTTATCAAGTAAAGAGGGTCAAGTATAAAAGCCGCAGCCCAAGCCGGATGATAACTCTTCTTGAATCTTCTCTCAACGACTTTCTCCACATGTCCTTCCCCTACATTAAACTTAGAATCCCAATCTTTAACCTTAGCTCTTAGCTCATCCCATAGAGGTAAGCATTGCCCTACAAGCAGCTTCTCTTCCTCTATTCTCCGAGCCATCTCTTTAACAAGCTTGATCAAAGCATGAACCGCTTCTACCTCGTTCCAAAACCCTTCGTCACCAACCATCTCTCTAACCTCCCTAGCCATATGATCCTCCATTAAAACAACCTTGCAAGCATCATCATGTACTACCAACTGAATTGCTCTAGCGGAACTCAACACATCTTCAAGAAGATTAAACAACGGCTCGTAGAAACAAACCTTGTTACTACCACTACTACTACTACTACAACTTCTACGTTCATCGTCGTAATAGCAATGTAAAGGCAACCTAAGCATTATCGATTCGCCATGTTCCTGCAACTGATACTTACAGTGAGCGTTACGTATCTGCGCGGTGTTATTGATGAACTTAGCTAGTCTCACACAGTTTTGTGAAACGGATTTGAATAAAGGAAGCTCTTTTACGAAATCTTTGATCAAACTGTTGAGTCCCTGAAACTGACAAGAAAGATTCACCATCCATTGATGTTGACTCTCCAGATTCCTCAGTGCTTTGGTCTTAAACTTATCAGAGACTATCCCAACACATCTCTGAGGTGAATTTCCACAAATACCCTTCACCGTCTCCAACAAGACCTCCTCTGCGTAGTTAGACGGCACAGCTCCGTTCACAAGTACCGCTCTTCTGTACAAACTCGTCCCGTTTGGTAAATTCACAATCAAATTCACAAGACTCTCGCCGGACTCTCCTGGTTTCCAACCGTCCGATGAGATTTGGAAGAACATTGCGTCTCTGATTCTCGATTCAGCCTCTGCTCTGGCTTCCTCGTGCTTCAAGTCCAATCTCGTGGTGGCGAAATCTCTCTTGGAGATGATTGGTAAACCAACTTGTGTTAAAAAAGCTCGAAACTTTGGATGCTCAAGACCCGAGAGAGAAACAGAGCCGCAGGACTCGAAGACCCAATCAGAGAGAGAATCTAAAGCTGACTCTATCTGCGATCTGGTAAGAGACTGAGTCTGCGACGGTTTAGGACTCTTAAGCTTCTTCACACTGTCTTCAAGCATAGCTAAAGGACCCAAGTCATCTTTTCCACCGGAGAGCATCAAATGCTGCGGCGGCGGAGGAGTTGAATAATGCAACTCTCCGCCGCAGAATCTAGAAGGATCAACAACGGTTATCGGCGTGACGTGATAAGAGCCTCCGATGGGAGGAGGGTTAAGCCGAGAAGGAATCGCGGTGGTGACAGCGCCGGAGGAGTTACGTTTCCGGTGATGAGTTTGAGGAGAGGAAGAGGAAGAGGTAGGAGAAGGAGTGATGGTGGAAATGGGAGTAACAGAGTTGAAATTAGGACACGTGCCGCGTTTGAGATGCTCAGAGGCAGTGCGTGAAGGATTAGAGGCGGAGAAAACGGCGTCGCATAAAGAACAACGAAGCTTCACGGCTTTAGGGAGACCAGTGTCGGTGTTGCGTACGAGGATTGGTTCAAGATGAGTCCAATACCACGCGCCTTTACCTTTCACTGCTTTTGTTCTCACCGTCATTAAACCTTCGTATCTCTTGTTTAATGCTTTTGCTGTTAGCTCGTCTGTTGTTAACCCATCCATCGCCGGAGGAGCAGGAGCTGGAGGAGGAGGAGGTGGTGGTGGTGGTGTCTGTTGAGTCGCCGTGTGAGCGTTAGTCGTCGCCATCAAGAAAGAAAAAAAGTTTCTAAATCGGAAATTTCGAGGCTCTTGCTAAAAGGGTTTTAAGCGAGAGTTGGATTTTACGTGTGACATTCTTCAGCAGTAGGATTTCGCCGGAAGACGACGATCTTTAACGTCGCTGCCATTTTCCGGCGATCAGAAGAAATGAAATTTTTACTCACTTCTTTAGTTTTTTTTCTTTCTAGTGAGCTCTTGTTCTTGACTGTGAATGGTTTTTTCGAAGAAAGAGACAGAGCGGAGAAGAAGAGGAGAGAAATATGGAAGAAAGAGAGAGAGTTACAGAGGAGGTTGAAGCACACGCGCATGGAGGTGAAAGAAGAGAGTCCCACGTCGTACGAGAACACAAACGTTACATTGGCTCGTAGTCTATCTCGCTTTCTCATCATTGGAGCGTTTTAGTCACGCGCTTTAAGTTGGTTTTGGGGGATTGTTTTTGTTATGTGTGTTTTTTTTCTTTCAACTTTTGTTTCTTTTTTTCTTTCGAAAATCTCTTTTCTTGTCTCCTACTTTAATATTTAAAAGAAAAAAAAATTGGAACTATTTGGGACCTTAATTTAATGCATTTTATTTAGATTTTTTCTCTTCTTAATCTTTATAAATGTTTTTCTTGTGCTATACAGTTTCAACCACCAATGGTAATGTACTTTCGTAACTTCAGTTGAACGGATAAAAAAACAAAATTGGGATCTTGAGAATTTTGAAGGCTCTAAGTTTTGGTAAAAAAAGAATTATTAACATAGGCTGAGTTTTTAAAAAAATCTAAATGATTAATTCGGTTTATAGAATCCTTATTGTGAATTTAGTTAGAGATTATGTGAACGTTGAAGACACTTTTTGAACATTTTTTTTGGATTTGATTACAAAAATGAAAAAAATGGGTGAGTGGGATTTCCATTTGTGTCCTATTGTCTACGTGGGATGAGTTCAGAATTTGGGCATAAAAGGGTAGAGTGAGAATTTAATTTTTGTTTCTAGATAGACAATGAAAGACATTAACGCAGAGACTGTGTTGTGTTGACCATTTTCTGTTGACTCATAAAGTACATTTCTTTGTAAATATTTTTTTTTGGTTTGTGTTGAAAGTTGTTTATTTTTGACTGCAACCTTTTACAACTTCCATTTTTTTACCGACACTTTTGGTTCCTACTAATTCCAACCATTTTTTTACTTTTTGTTAATCTCAATAGCAATTTTGCTTTCATTTGCTTTGTATGAATGTTCATGAATCATGTGTGTCTTGGCCGTCGTTAGAAGTTTGAAGTCATGATTCATGAATAACAACATCCTTTGTACTCTTCACAACTTCTACCTCTTTTTAGTTAAAAGTAAAAACCCAAAAAAACATGAACACACACTAAATAAAATTATGACTGAGGACCAATATTTACCTAAATAAAATTACTGGCCAATGGACACATTTAGCTAAATACCAACCAATCTGTAGCAGTCCAACAAAGTACACATGCTTTTCACTCATAGCCAAAAACTTAGAATTTTACTTTAGTATGTCGTTGATCTATGAATAATTTAATACAACCTATAAAACCATATCAATGCGAACAAACTCATACTAATGAATATTAAAAACACATTTTCTTGATCAACTATTCCAGCTAATTAACCACAACAAAGACTATTTCTTATGTGTCACACACACACATACACACACACACACATAAGTCTTTCTATATTTTACCCTTGATTTTCTACTCTTATTCCAATGCAAAAAGTGTCTTGAACTTGAACTTGTAAATCTCTCTTAGTAAAACGTATAATTAAAGTTATAAGTGGAGGTTAGTAGGAGTCAAGTTTTAATTGGTCAATATCTAATGTCATAAAATCCATGTCACAACTGTCTCCCACCTTCTAATGTAGAAGTATCATGTATGCATGCTTATATGTATGAATGATCAATGAATTCTAAAGTCTAATATACAAAATCCACCCATAACTGTATCTATATAATAAAAAGGCAGAAAATTAATTTCTTACCACATAATTTAGAGCAGTCCTATCTTAAAAAGATGGATAGTACTATCTATAAGAATGATCTTGTCTGTTACATACCAACCACCCAAAAACCATGGATTATGCCCTCTAATTTTATTTTTTGATAAACGACGTTTGCAATATAGTGATGAGAACTATTAATAACATCACTTTGTCATACGTTTTATTAACTTAAGGTGTCTACAATGTAAACAATGTAACAATATATCAAAGTAACTTCTTACGTTAATCTCCACTTAAATAAAATAATGCTGATTTTGTGAATGAAATTTGAAAATAAAATGTTTAGAATTGATATATACTTTTTTGCATGATACTTTTCATACGTGGAATGAGATTTCAAGATTGGTCCCTAAATGCATATATTAACTAAAAATAAGTAACTGTTGACAGAAAATAGGTATGTTATAAATTTGAATCTTCATTTTCCAGTTAGTGAAAACGAAGAGCCAATCCTTTCAGTTAAAAAAATACTGATATTGATTATTACTGTATCAAACGTAAATTGCTTGATTTACAATCTTGTACGAGAACTTCTTTTCCCAACCACTCCACTATATCGTGTTATACCCGAAATAAATATATATATACCATGTAAGAAATAATAATAGTTGAAATAAAAATAATGCCACCTTTTACATTGATAGCGATAGTAATTATTTGATTATTGAACTTGGATGGATTTAGTTACTAACATAGCTTCTTTATTTTACAACTTAATTGAACCACACTAGAGAGGCCAGAATCTATAATTAGTGAGGAAAATCCGACTAAGCTAAACCATATTACAATTCCAAAATGCTATCCTTCATAATCTCAATCTCTTAATCCTTGCAATTATAAGTTATGGATTCACCGTTCTTGAGAAAAGAAAGAAAGAAAAATACATGGAAAAGATGAAGCTTGTTTTTCTTCGTACTAGAAAACAGCTGGCTTTTCTCAATCACATGATTGAATGGTTTCTGGTACCATTTTTGTTTTTAATTTTTCATTTTTGATTTCCTTAAAACTATACAATAAGACAATGACCTAAAAAAAATTATACACGACTCAACAAAAATTACACGGCTCTCGTGCCCAAACCCAAACTGTTTACTATTTAATTGGGCTAAATCTATAGAGGCCCAATGGCTTATAAATCATAGATTCATAATACTGAAATATTAAACCGGCGTAAATGGTACGTACTTCGGGAAATAACGAATTCGATTTTAACCGGAAACTGAACCGGAAGCTGAGTCTCGTGCCTGCCTTCTCTAGGCTTCTTTGTTTCCGATCAGAATCTCGAGCTCAACTGTCAAAACTAGCCGACCACTAAGTCGTTGTCCTAACTTTCTCTCTGTTCCTCATCGAACATTATTGGGAGGAGAGAGAGAGAGAGAGAAGACCAAGAAACAACGAGGATAGATCCGAGGAAATTGTCGGAACCAAAAGGAGGAAGATGGGAGATATCTGGACATGGCTTATTTCCTTCTTCTTCCTCATCGCTCTTGTCGGAATCATCGTCTATCAGGTGCGATTCCCAATTTCTAGGATAAATAAACCCAAAGTTCTTAACTTTTCTATCGGAATTTGCCAATTTTTTCGCTTACGGTTATAATGATACCATATTTGTCCATTTTGATTCATTTGGAGCCTTTTTTTTGTTTCTGGGTAGTCTGTGATTTAGCTAGAATTAGGGTTTTATGTTCTTGTCACATGTTTGGAAGAAGTAAAGGTGTAATTTTTGGGAATGTTATCATCAAAGGAGTAAATTCAGGAACATATATAGTGCGTATTGGCTTCTCAAAACACTTTTATAGGTTCATAGTTAGTTCTTATGTTGGATGTTCATGTCAGGTCTGAGGATTTACCTCCTTAAGCACAGGTTGTTCTTTTATAAATGAGCTCCATTTCGGCATAATGAAGTGAACCCTTTAGTTTTGTTTGTGTAGACTCTAATGAGAGGAGTCACTGAGACNNATAAGCTAGCAAAC
>Ga0041059_1003147_pt1 | contig 11557 bp, 13 predicted proteins | sample AraColnosormetaG_FD_56232 | JGI IMG/M metagenome (GOLD analysis project Ga0041059, IMG submission 56232) | Arabidopsis roots microbial communities from North Carolina, USA - Col MF nosort | ecosystem: Host-associated > Plants > Roots > Unclassified | place: USA: North Carolina | collected... | reverse complement strand
AAAAAAAAAAAAAAAAATAGAAGTTTCAAGAGTATATTTGGCTTAACCGGATTGGTTATCCTGGTTTAATGATGATGCGAAAGTATTGAGAATTATGTGGACATTAGGTGAAAAACAAGAAGATTCTTCCTAATGATTTATCAAATGTTACTTGCTCAGAAAGTAATATGATAATGTGATTTTTACCAGTCAAAATAATTTGGACTTTATCTATTCGTAAGTATATACAAGGAGATGATTATGGGTTGATCATTCACTATATGACATTTAGATACCTAATGGTTATAAAAGATGCATCGATTCAACGGACGCATTGACTCGATTGTTGCATCGACTAGAAGATCATATTTATCCTTGTTATAAACCTGCAACATAGAGTTTGCGAGGTTACTTTCTTGATTAAAGTACAAGAGTATTTCACTGTTTATTTATTATAACCATTATTGGATATCCGTTGGGATAAGTGTTTAACATTTTGAAATTCATGTTCATACACAAAATGGTTTAGTAACATCGATACGAATCAAGCCAATGAATAATTAATAGTTTTCCCCATCATTATTGGTTTTGGGTCAGATACCAAAAACATTTTCATCTAAAATCTTTGAATGTGAAAAGTGTTCCACCACAGCACGCAAAGATGAGCCCTCAAAGGAGGATAAGAATACATGTTGGATATGAATGATAACTAAGCCATCCTAAAACGATTTATATAACGCTTGTTTTGAAGACTATCATATTATATAGTCAGCTATTCCAACATAAGGGGGAGAAAGTATACAGCTGGTAAAAAAGATGAATATAAATGAATTATCAATGATCCTCGGACTAAAGAATGTATATTAAGAGTCCAAGAGATAATTCAATTACGGAATTTAGCGTTGTAATTGCCATACGCATTTGCTAACCCAAATAAAGTGATAAAGTCTCATATACCAGTTGTAAATTAAATGCTCCAGAATAGAATGATTGTCTTGTTAGGACCAATTTCAAACTACTATTGAGTCTAAAGATCGCATGAAGCGTAATAGACCTTGATTCCAAATATAAATATCTTCGTAAAAGAGAAGGAGCACAAAATTGAAAATGACCAGATTGAGGAAATAAATATTTTGATGATCTCTGGAAGAGAGTGAATGATCTCTAGAAGAGACATAAACATGACAAATGAAACATTCAAGTACTTGACAATGAAGAGATCTAGCTAGCTATGTCATGTCAAAATATAATGGAATCAAAAGCAAATCGACGTCGTAATATGTTTGCATGCTATGAGCAGTTGATATTATGGATAAAAAGGAGGATCATGAAAGAAGTCTATTGAAAAGTGTACACAAAGTAATGATTAGCCAAAAATGGAAAAGAAGAAATATACATTTAATTATAATCTCTAGTAGAGATATTTGGACTAGTAGTCTATGCACATAATGTGTAAAACCAGTGGAAGATAAATGAATCTTTATGTGAAAGAATAGTGAAATTAATGAGATTTTCACAAAGATAAGAAATATATTATGAAGAGATGCATTCTCTTGTGGTGGATGCAATACTTTTAAGTATCTAAAGTCTGGCAATAAGAGATGGAACACTGGATATGACATTTATATGAAATTCTTGAAAGATATAGTCTCTGAAGGATTAATTATATGAGAATTATGTTCTCTAGAACTCTACTCGATCGAATAAAAAGAAATATGTAACATGACATATAATCATATAAATGTATATTTATGTTGAGTTTGTTGTTGGGGTCGGATTTCACCCAAGTAACCGAGCCGACCAGAGGAAATGCCTAAGGCCAGGACCGTTGGCTCGGGCATCATTTCAAAGGACCACCCCGAGCCGGACTCGAAACACCTCGGGCATCACTTCAAAGAGCCATCCCGAGCTGGCATTGAAACGCCTCGGACGTCACTACGAAGTTTACCCGAGCCGACCTCAAAACGCCTCGGGCAGACATCATTCGGCTCAGGCATACCTCCAAGAGACGAGCCGCCCGACTGCGGCTCGAGGACCAACCTGACCCGGCTCGGGAGAAACTTCGTATCCGAGGAGAAAACTTAGAACCGATGTAAGATCGAAACACCATTGCCGGAAAACCCGGAAATGACACTGGAAGATCTCCAAGGATATTGTCGAATATGGAAGATCCCGCGAAATTCTCCAAGGATAAAGATAATCTCCATCACCGACCCTAAGATAACTGGAAATCTTCTGAGAATATCCCGAGAGGCGATTCACCAAAGCCCTATATAAAGTGCCTCAAAGGACAAACAAAAAGGAGACGCACAAAAACGCTCTCAACTTCAGGCTATCAAAAAACGCTCTAACTTTGAAGGCAAAACACTTATTTTCTATATTTCAAAACACTTGTACGATCAAATCAACATTATCTCAATAATAAAATCAAGAACACCCACCGCGGTAATCAACAATTCTGTTGTTCTTTGAGAATCTCACAGAGATCCGTTCTTTGAAGGAACCCTAAATACAATTTTGATTGTGCGAGTTTCGACTCTCACAATTTGGCGCTAGAAGGAGGGGAATTTGAGATTTCTCTTACTCTTAGAACACAGAACCAACCAACCAATCCACAATGGTCAACAATCAAATTCCCGGTAACACTGTTGACGCAGAGGGAAACCCGATCCCTCCAATCCAGACAGACGCTCATGAGGCCACTGCTCCCGCGGTTCTAGCAGAATTAAGGAGCATGATGGCTCAACTCAAGAAGAAGGTAGATGATCAAGAACAGGAGAATTGGTCTTTGGCGCAATAGCTCGAAGCAGCTACCTCCCAAGTACAGATCAGGACGACTATCCACACGCCTGGCAACACAACACGGCCTATCCACTGAACCGCGCAAGAAGTGGGAGGAGACCGAGCAGAACCGGCAGCTTTTGGAAACCAAAACACGATGAACCGAGCAGAGGAAACTGACCCGCAGCTCCCTCTTCCCCGAGCAGAAGTTGCCGAGGCCGGTCAGGTCGGGGTCTCAGACGATGAAGACTCAGAAGAGAACGTCCGATGGGCTGAGGAATATGCTAGAGAACAAGAAATAAACGCTATCAAACTTTCCCTAACTAAAGCGGAAACCGAGATGAAGCTCGTGAGATCCCAGATGCATAATGCAGTCTCCTCAGCCCCAAACATCGACCGCATTCTGGAGGAGTCCCATAACACTCCTTTCACTCGTAGGATCTCCAACGCGGTAATTTCAGATTCAGGAAAGCTAAGGATCTTCCGTTCCGGAAGGGCACTTGAAGTCTTTCACAATCTTTGTGGCCCAAGCCAAATTCAGACCCGACAAAAGATACGCCGATCTCTGTCACCTGTTCGTCGAGCATTTGAAAGGACCAGCCCTGGATCGGTCCTCAAGCAATATTCGGTGCTAATCGATCTTGGCATGTCCGACGCTGACCTTTGGTCATTGTCTCAGCAGCCGAACGAGCCACTTCGAGACTTTCTCGCAAAGTTCCGATTTACCCTAGCCAAAGTCGAAGGAATCAATGATGTAGCGACTCTTTCTGGTCTGAAAAAACGTTGTGGTACAAGTCTGAATTTCGAAAGGAGTTAAACTTATCCAAACCACAAACAATCTGGGATGCCTTGCACCAAGCCTCGGATTATGTTTCCCATGTGGAGGAAATGGAACTGCTATCAAAAAGGCACGAGCCGCCGAAGCAAACGCCTCGTAGCGAAAAATCCCAACCTAGCGCTCCAAACCACAAAAAGGTCGCTCAAGGCGGAACATTCGTACCCCATGAAGGACGAAATTTCTCTGGAGCCCACAATTATCAAGCTGATACGCCCTAAGGCCGAGGTCGCGGACGAGAATCCTATACCTGGACGAAGGACCAACCAGTGGGAAACGAGCAGGAATACTGCGAATTACATAAGAGCTACGGCCATCATACTTCCAGATGTTGTAGCCTCGGGGCAATGTTGGCAGCTAAATTCCTAGCCAGAGAAATAGGTGGAGGCCTAACCATCGAGGATTTAGAAGCGGAGAAAGCCAAAACCGAGCAGGTCAATGTTGTGGCAAATCCTAAATAGACAGCCCCCGCAACGAACCTCGAATGATCCAAGAGAGGCAGAGGCAATCGCGAGGCAGATGACGACGAACCAGAAGCTGCTCGGGGAAGAATCTTCACAATTTTAGGAGATTCAGCTTTCTGTCAAGACACAGCGGCATCAATCAAAGCTTATCAGAGGAAGGCCGACTCAAATCGCAACTGGACGCGACTGTTTAAAGGACAAGATGACGAAGTGACTTTTCACGAGAGCAACACTAACGGCTTGGACCGTCCGCTTAATGATTCCTTGGACATTACACTAATTATTGGCGATTTTAACGTCGAAAGAGTTCTGGTCGACACGGGGAGCACACTAGACATCATTTTTCTAACGACCCTACGAGAAATGAAGGTCGAGATGACGCAAATTGTACCGACTCCGCGACCTATGCTCGGGTTCTCTGGGGAAACCACCATGACCCTCGGTACCATCAAGTTACTAGTCCGACCCAAGGGGATAACCAGCCGACCGTTTATAACACAATTATCGGCACGCCATGGTTAAATCAATTCTGAGCCGTCGCCTCAACGTATCATCTCTGCGTGAAGTTTCCCACAAGCAACAGCGTGAAGACCATCTGGGGAAATCAGAAAAACGCCCGAATTTGCTTCATGGCAGCACACAAGCTCAGAAACCCCGTCACCGAGTCAACAACCGACGCAAATCACAAGAAGGCTAAGCTGGGCCAAGCCAAAGAGAAAGCAATCTCCGAGCAGTTATAGGAGCTAAAGATTGAGGAGGCTCGAGAGTCAACATAACCAGTCCCTGACCCGGTAATCTCCATCTGCCTTGATGACGAAAAACCCGAACGATGCGTAGAAATTGGCGGAGACCTAGGCAAAGAATTAACAGTCTAGCTAACTTCTTTCCTCAGAGAAAACGTCAATACATTCGCGTGGTCCCCGGAAGACTTGCCCGAAGTAAGCGTCGAAATTGTAGCACACGAACTCAACGTCCACCCAACGTTTAAACCTGTTAAGCAGAAGGGGAGAAAATTATGTAGGGAGCGAGCAGAAGCTGTGAAAGCCGAGGTAGAGGAACTGTTAAGCTTCGGCTCCATCACCGAGGCAAATTACCCCGACTGACTCACAAATCTAATCGTAGTAAAAGAGAAAAACGGCAAATGGAGAGTCTGCCTGCCCAAATGACAGTTTCCCATTGCCGCATATCGATCGCCTCGTGGAATCAACCTCTGGAAACTAATTGCTATCATTCATGGACGCTTTCGCTCGCTACAACCAAATCATGATGAACCCCGACGATCAAGAGAAAACCGCTTTCTACACAGAACGAGGAATGTTTTGCTACCGAGTGATGCCATTCGGACATAAAAACACCGGGGCACCTTATCAACCCTTCGTCAACAAAATCTTCGCATTACAGATCGGGAAGACAAAGGAAGTTTACATCGACGACATGCTGATAAAATCCATGGAAGAGGAAGAACACATATCCCATTTGCGTGAATGTTTCCAGTAGCTAAACCTCTATAACGTCAACCTTAACCCAGCCAAGTACCGCTTCGGGGTAAGATCAGGTGAATTCCTCGAATATCTAGTCACGCATCGCGGCATCGAGGCAAATCCGAAGCAAATCGAGGCGTTATTAGGATTGGCATCACCTTAAAACAAGCGAGAATTGCATCGCCTAACTGGAAGAGTTGCAGCCCTTAACCGATTCATCTCTCAATCTACCGACAAATGCTTGGCTTTTTACGATGTGCTCCGGGGGAACAAAAAATTCGAATGGACAACCCGATGCGAAGAGGCTTTTCAGGAACTCAAGAAGTACCTGGCGACCCCACCAATCCTCGCAAAACCCGTAATCGGGGAACCACTCTACTTATATGTTGTCATTGTCGGATACTGCAGTCAGGGGAGTGTTAGTTCGAGAAGACAGAGGCGAGCAGAAACCGATTTTTTACGTCTCGCAGACATTCACCAGCGCGGAGTATCGCTACCCGTAAATGGAAAAACTCGCCCTAGTAGTCGTAATGTCCGCTCGGAAACTGCGTTCCTACTTTCAATCCCATTCCATTGTAGTAATGGGATCCATGCCGCTCTGCAGTGTCTTACACAATCCAAGCCAATCAGGACGCCTGGCTAAATGGGAAATCGAGCTCATCGAATATGCCATCGAGTATCGGAACTACCCACAAAGGAGGCCCGGGAGAATCCGCTCGATACAACTTGGCTATTGCATGTAGATAGCTCGTCATCAAAGCAAGGATCGGGCGTGGGCATCCGTCTCACTTCGCATACGGGAGAGGTTCTCGAACAATCATTCAAATTAAACTTCGAGGCTACCAACAACGTGGTCGAGTACGAAGCGCTCGTAGCCGGACTCAATTTTTGTGACTCTCAGCTCGTCGCAAATCAATTCAAAGGAGAATACACGGCTCGGGACAAAAGAATGGAAGCCTATCTGGCTCATGTACAAAATCTGGCGAAGCATTTAGACGAATTCGAGTTAACGAGGATCCCTCGAGGTGAAAATACATCGGCCGACACCCTAGCTGCTCTGGCCTCAACAACTGACCCAAGCCTGAGATGAGTCATTCCGGTAGAGTTTATCGAGAAGCCAAGTATCAAGCTCGGCAAAAACGAACTTGTCTTCCACATACAAGTTGGCGCGGATTGCGACGACGCTTCGGATGATAGCCCAGACCTGGGTTGCGACTCCGAATGGATAGATCCCATCAAAAGCTACATATTCGAAGGGAAAGTGCCCTCAGACAAATGGGAAGCTTAGAAACTTAAAGCTCAGACTGCACGCTTCGTTCTGGTCGAGGAGAAACTCTACAAGTGGCGACTATCCGTACCCTTAATGACTTGTGTGGAAAAAGAAGCGGCTCGCAAAGTCATGAAAGAAGTTCACGGAGGCTCGTGTGGAAATCATTCCGGGGGAAGAGCCTTAACCATCAAGATAAAACGCCACGGTTTCTTCTAGCCGACGATGATCAAAGATTGCAAAAAATTCTCCAAACGATGCGAAAAATGTCAAAGGCACGCGCCAACGATCCATCAACCGGCCGAGCTCTTGTCATCAATCGCCTCGCCATATCCATTCATGTGTTGGTCGATGGACATAATCGGACCTATGCATGCCTCGAAGCAGAAAAAGTTAGTTCTCGTCTTAACCAATTATTTCTCTAAGTCGATAGAGGCCGAATCTTATGCCAGCATCAAGGACGCTCAAGTCGAGAGCTTCGTGTGGAAACATATCTTATGTGGCCACGGGATACCTTACGAGATTGTTATAGATAACGGCTCACCATTTATATCAACCCACTTCCAAGGCTTCTGCGATAAATGGGGAATTCGACTTAGCAAATCAACACCGCAATATCCCCAAGGAAACAGCCAAGCCGAGGCCGCAAACAAAACAATCCTCGATGGTTTGAAGAAACGGTTCGCCGCTAAAAAGGGCTCGTGGTCCGACGAACTCGACGGTGTTCTATGGTCGCATCTGACGATACCGCGTCGAGCCACGGGAGAAACCCCATTCGCCTTAGTCTACGGAACGGAATGTGTAATTCCAGCCGAAATGACGGTACCGAGCCTGCTGCGAAGCCTATCTCCTGAGCACGAACCAGATAATACTCGAAGGTTACTCGACGAACTCGATCTAATCAATGAACGAAGAGATTCAGCCTTGGTGTGAATATAAAATTATCAGAATGAAATGGCTCGGTATTACAATTCGAACGTCCGACAGCGAATTTTCAAGAAGGGGACCGAGTTCTCCGAAAAGTCTTCCAAAACACCGCTGAACCGAACGCTGGGAAGCTAGGGGCGAATCGGGAAGGACCATACTTGATCTCTAAGTTCGTCCGACCCGGAGTATATGAACTTGCCGACTTAAGCGGCAAAGCCGTTCCAAGATCCTGGAACGCAATGCACCTAAGGAAATACTACAACTAAATCCGAGGTGACTAAATTTGAACTACGAGGTGTCTTGATCCCTAAAAAGAGTATGTAGGCAGCTCGTCCTCGGACGAGTTTAGCTACCCCCCCCATTAAAAAGGGGGGAGTGGGTCCGTATACCCATTCTCCCATTTATTATTTTGTAATTTTTAACTTCCGCATAAATAATAATTCGATTCACGATTTTTTGAACGCTTCGGCTAATACGATGAGCGACGGCTCGGAGCGCCTCGTCTTTTTCCCAACTTGTTGGCCGCCTCCATGTTAGTCCGCATGGCCAAATCATACGAATGAACCATCCGGTTCATCGAGGTAACAACCTGGAGAGCAGATTAGAGACAAATTACGAGATGAGAACTTAGAAACAACGCACAGACGAGAAGGAAAAGGGTTACACGTACCTGCAAGAAGTGAGATGCCGTCTCGGCATACTTCCGCGACTCTAAGAGAGTATCTGGCGGAGGGAGTAGAGGACCCGAACAGCCCCCGAGACGGTTTGCAAAGGCGATCCGATCTTCAAAGATTGGGAGCTCCTTCTCCGCCTCGTCGTTTGAGAGCTTCTTCCTTTTGCTCTTCTTCTTCTTGGACGAGGAGTCATCCGTCCGAACACGCTTCCCTGCTGCCTTATCAGTCGCCGGCAACGCAACAACCGCCTCGGATACAGGCGCATCAGCGGGCAGATAGGCCACCCGAGCCTCAGTAGACGCCAACTCAATCGGCATTGTCGCCTCGGGTGTAGGCGCATCAGCGGGAAAAGTCGCGTCGGGAGAAGCATGCAGTGAGATCAACCCCGCCTCGGCAAGATGCTTCTCCTCCATCAGGCGCCTCTCCTTGTCCTCCTTTTTCTTCGCGTAAACCTCCCTCAAAGTAAGCTTGGTCGACTGCATGTCTACGAAGAATTGGGTACGATGATTTGAGGACTCCAAGCTGGAAGGACAAGAAACACCGTGAAGTAGACGCAACGCCAAAAGAAAATCGTCTGGAATTGGCTCGAGGAATTTGAGGGTGCGTTTTGCAACCAAGGAAAACAACAGTCAGAAAAAATCATGAAATCGCGTCGGGCACAAACAGAATGTTAGCTATAACTACCTAAGTTCCTCATCTCGTCAAAACCGTCCCAAGGAGATCGTCGTGAATATCATCTTCAAGGGCCACAAAGAGAAAGTGATAGGTATACGGCTCATCTTTGCTCGGGTACCCGTCAATAACCTTCCTACCCGTCAAGTACCGATACACTTTGGATTTAAGAACCTGCCGGATCTCAAGGAGATTTCTCAGATGAGCAAGCGTGATGTCGGTCTCAGATTCATAACTCCGAACCAGAATCCCGAGCAAATGTGTCAAGGATCGCGTCGTAATCTGGGAGAGGGCGATCTGGTACGATGTCACGTACCCCAAAACCAGCCTCGGGACCGGAAGCCATAGAAAGCAAAAATAGAAAAATCCCCCATACAAAGTATAGGAGCCCGTACGGGGATTGTCGGCTCGCTCATCGGGGCTCGGCACACGTAGAGTGACCTCACCTAGATTGAATCGAGGCCTCAGATCCGAAAGCAACCGCTCGGTGCACAAAGTCGAGCCAAGAGGATTTGGCACTATCGCCCTCTTGCCTTTCTTCTTCTTTTTCTTCTCGGCTTTCTCAAAAGCCCTCTGTTCGTTGAGACGCTGAATATCCTCCGTCTCATTCGGGCCGAAATAAAGAAAGTCCTCGATCTTTGTTGAAGGCATCGTCCTCCGAGGACGTCCAAACCGCCCTTCGTTTGTGGATGGGGGGGGGGGAAGGTCATCTTGATGGTTCGAATCACTGGAGTCGTAGAGAGAGGCGCTCGGGGTGGAAGGAGATTTAGAATCCATTTTCGGCTTGGAGACGTCTAACTAGACAAGGAAACAACAAAATGTTCTAACCGGCAAAATCAAATATTTAAAAAGAAATGGCGGAACTTCACAGTAAAAAGAGAAAACAATAAGAATATCAAGATCAGAGAGAATGAGGCAAACCTTTATTTTTTCATCAAAAACTTCAAATGAGAAATTCTCAAGGGGATGGCTCGCTATATATAAGATTTATGAAGGCGCGTCGGGTCCGCAATAAATGATGAAACGTGTTAGAAGCGCGTGGGCTCGGCTGAAAGAGAAACGTTTGCGTGATCCTCGGGAATAAGCAAGAAACGTTTCTGCTTCTTAAAAAAGAGTCTGCTGCATGCAACAGAAGTTTGACCGTCCAGGAAGGTGAAGCGACGAAGTCACGACTTGGGAAGACGAATAGTCGGCTTGGATATCCATTCATAAAGCTCATCGCCTCTCCCGCCAAAGTCAATAAGCTGGGGGGCAAACTGTTGGGGTCGGATTTCACCCAAGTAACCGAGCCGACCAGAGGAAATGCCTAAGGCCAGGACCGTTGGCTCGGGCATCATTTCAAAGGACCACCCCGAGCGGGACTCAAAACACCTCGGGCATCACTTCAAAGAGCCATCCCGAGCTGGCATTGAAACTCCTCAGACGTCACTACGAAGTTTACCCGAGCCGGCCTCGAAACGCCTCATGCAGACATCATTCGGCTCATGCATACCTCCAGGCGACGAGCCGCCTGACTGCGGCTCGAGGACCAACCTGACCCGGCTCGGGAGAAACTTCGTATCCGAGGAGAAAACTTAGAACCGATGTAAGATCGAAACACCATTCCCGGAAAACCCGGAAATGACACTGGAAGATCTCCTAGGATATTGTCGAATATGGAAGATCCTGCAAAATTCTCCAAGGATAAAGATAATCTCCATCACCGACTCTAAGATAATTGGAAATCTTCCGAGAATATCGCGAGAGGCGATTCACCAAAGCCCTATATAAAGCGCCTCAAAGGACAAACAAAGAGGAGACGCACAAAAACGCTCTCAACTTCAGGCTATCAAAAAACGCTTTGACTTTGAAGGCAAAACACTTATTATCTATATTTCGAAACACTTGTACGATCAAATCAACATTATCTCAATAATAAAATCAAGAACACCATCCCAGGTAATCAACAATTCTGTTGTTCTTTGAGAATATCACAGAGATCCGTTCTTTGAAGGAACCCTAAATACAATTTCGATTGTGCGAGTTTCGACTCTCACATTTGTCAAAATATATTTATCAAACTAATATTTGTTTTGAAAATCATTAAAACTCCTACATAGTTATCATAAGTAATACGATGGCAATAATCTATGATAAAATATCACAAGATAATGATATTTGTAAGCCTATATGAAAACCATATAATTTTGATCATTAAGATTATGGTTATTAATTCCAACGAGATACTGTATTTGATTGAAAATCATCTTCTGAAGAAGATGTTTCCGAGGGGGAGATTGAATGATGTGCGTAGATGTACCCTTTTTCCTTATCATAGTTTTTATTCCACATGATTTTTCTATGACAAGGTTTTTAAGGAGACATTAAAGAGAACGGAAATAATACACTTGATGAATATTAGGAAATTCTATCAATCATCCAAATGAATATTATACACTAATGATATTTAGAGAAATAAATAAGATGGTCAAGATGAA
>Ga0041059_1003146_pt1 | contig 11564 bp, 7 predicted proteins | sample AraColnosormetaG_FD_56232 | JGI IMG/M metagenome (GOLD analysis project Ga0041059, IMG submission 56232) | Arabidopsis roots microbial communities from North Carolina, USA - Col MF nosort | ecosystem: Host-associated > Plants > Roots > Unclassified | place: USA: North Carolina | collected 2013-09-02 | reverse complement strand
CAATCTCTTTGATTTTTTTTTTTTTTTTTCTGGTTATCATCATGTTGATGTGCTAATTGTGTTATATGTTACTTGGGAGCAACCTAATATTTTATCAAATGCTTTTTAAAGACCTCTATAGTATTCATGTTTTCTCTGACTTAAGCTGGCAAAAACATATTTCAAGTGAAAAGTTGCTTTTCGTGTAGAAAATTGGATTATCCAAAACGCTAATGTGTTCAACATACTTGAAAAGAGTGGTTTATGTGCTGCAATCATCGAAAGTTTTAGGGTCTTATGTAAAACATTTAATCCTATATATCAATTTAAGAGGAGTTTCCAACCAATATAGTTCACCTAAATCCAACTGTAAAATTCGAAACCGAAACTAATCTATATATATATATATACCAAAAAAATGAAGCTAAAACTACCAAAAAGATTGGCCATGGAAGAGCAAGTCTTGGGACAAAGCCACGACTGTGAAACCGGTTGTTGGAAATGAGTCAACTCTTGTTTGTTCTATGTCCTATAGCTTCTCTGGAGAATCAGGATCTCTGCTTTTATATGAGATTAGTAGTCCTAATGTGTCAGTTTTGATAATTTATAAATTTCATTTGTAAGTCTTTTGTGTTTTGATTGTCAGGAGAAGTGTAAGAACACAGACTATGTTCAGATAACTATCGAGTCATACACACGTATGAGTAAAATAGAGGATCAGGCCAAATTATTTGAAGTTGAAGTTAAATCTTAAAGAAAGACTCAATCATGCTTACTCTGAGTTTACGACTAAAGAATGATTCTTTAACATGGAAAAGTCGCTGAAGCAGCTGTTTCAGGTTAGAGCACAAAACCTTTCATAGTTCTTGAGATGTTATGTGAGCAATTCTTGTGTGTTAGTATTAGAAATTTAGAAAATACAGACTGTTTAAAGATGTTTTTGTTACTGATTTGTCTTTTGTTCTTTAGCACTTAAACGTCAACTTGAATCTGTAACACTCTTAAAGCTGCAGATAAGAGTGACCAGAAGCTGCAAGATGTGACTCTTGCTAAGACCACTCACTGGGGAAAGATCAAAGCTATGCTTGAAGAAAAGATCGATGAATTGAGCCAAGGACTTCACCGAGTAGCTTCTGACAATGCAGCACTCACTAGATCGTTGCAAGAACGATCTGAGATGATAGTAAAGATTAGTGAGGAGAGGTCTAAAGCTGAAGCTGATGTGGAAAAGCTGAAAGACTAATCTTCAGTTTGCTGAGAGAGAAATTGAGATCCGCAACAATGAAGAGAAAAACATGAGTTTGAAGTCAGCGGAAATCGCAAATAAGCAGCATCTGGAAGGTGTGAAAAAGATTGCAAGACTTGAAAAAGAGTGTCAAAGGCTAAGAAGGCTTCTACAAAAGAAGCTTCATGGTCCTGCTGCTATGTCTCAGATGAAGATAGAAGTTGAAAGCTTAGGGCATGAATTCACAGACCCTCAGGCACATAGGAACATGTCTCAAAATCACAAATTCACAATACACACTTCGCAGAGGCCGATATTTCTGCTGAACATCTCGCTTCCCGTAACAATGAACGCCTGCTTAAGTCTGGTATTAGATTGTTTCCTTGTTTATTTCATCTTTCTAAACGAATACTGTTCTTGGTTCAGATAAAAATTTATGTTGCTTGCCAATCAAGATTTTTGTTAAAAACAAGAAACAAACTTGTAATGTAAGCATTACAATTCGAGAATCTGAATTTTAGTTCTTCAAGTTCACTTGTCTTTTATCTGAATAAAAATTCGATTTTAACATCAATGTTGTGTATCATACAAGTATCAAACTTGTAATGACAATTTTTAAGTGAATTTCAAATTGAGACTCTGAGTTTTATTAAAGTAAACTGCATTGAATGTTGTCAACAAAAAGGTATTGAGATCAATACATAGACAATGAGAAAACCCTAATTAGCATCTTAAACGTCTACGACAGAGATTAAAACTAAACTTAGACTTGCGACACACGAATAAAACCCTAATTAGACTCTTGTTGTTCGTAAACAGGTTCCCCACAGAGAACATGAGTAACGACACAATCTTCATGAAACAGATGCGAGTTCGATTCTTCTACTTTGCTCTCTTAGTCAAATCTGTTGCCAACGGAGAAGCGTTACAAGGCGCGTAGGTGTATAACTTCTGTGTCAATTTGACGGAGACTAGCATGAATAAAGGTTGTTGAAACGGAAACTGATCAATACTTTGAGTTCCTAGTTGGGCTTCGAAAATCTGATCAGCTATTTCTTCGGACAAGACATGATCGTGGAGATGATCTTTGAGTTTGCTACGGAGAGTTAGATAGATGTAGTCTGGTTCGGAGGTTGGGAGTTTCAGAATGATTAGTGACTCGTCGGGAGTAGAAGAATCAGGGTAAGATCCGAGGCTCTTGATGCTATCAACATTCTCGTCATATTCCTCCAGATCTCTGTCAAGAGTGATTATTACCGTGCTTAACAACCCTAACGACGGATCTTGAGACGTAGTCGTTACTTGAACATCGAGTTTGATTGATTCAGTTTCCATCGTCGATCGTAGTGAAATTAGACAAAACTCAGAGATAGAGAGAAAAGATTAGTCGTATGGGAGAGGAGATTGTTGTGAAATCTGAAATTGTGGAGAAGTGAAGGTGTAATGTTATGTTTATATAAACAAGAAAACTCTTGAGGATAATTTGTTCTAACGCGTTAATGTAATTTCCTTTTTTTTCTTCCATATTGTCCTTTCTTTCTTATTATCTTCTTAAAAGCATTTTTATTGTTGTATTTCCTTTTTTCTTGTTGGTAAAACATATCTTCAAAAATAAAATAAATAAAATAAAACATCCTATGACCCTGTCACAACTTCCTGATTCTAGCTTCGGACCTCAAGTTGTTGAAGAATTGACTTAATAAAGATTAGGATGGACTTGTCTACGTTGGCTCTGTATCAATAACGCAAACCTCAGAACCAAAGGTAAAAATAAAACAGTCTAAAGCCAAATATAGAGGTAACAATAAAGTCATGTTCAAATTTAGCCAAAACAAATATAAGTAAATGTCTCTCCACCATTAATCTTGAGCTCCTCTTAAGGTCTGTATATATACCCAACCTGATCCTCTTATTGCAAACTCAGGCTTTGAGGTTTGAGCTTTTACTATAGAATAATAAGGGTAATAAACAAAGACACCCAAAGATGGGTCTCAAGGTCTCCTCTTCTCTCCTCTGTCTCACCATCTTACTCGCTGTTTCATCCATTGTATCAGCGGTTAACATAACCCGAGTGCTCGAGAAATACCCTGAATTCAGCACCATGACCGAGCTTCTTGCCAAGACCGAGCTCACACCAATTATCAACAAACGTCAGACCATCACCGTGCTGGCCCTTAACAACGATGCTATCGGTTCCATCTCTGGTAGACCCGAGGAAGAGGTCAAGAACATTCTTATGAACCATGTGGTTCTTGACTACTTTGATGAGCTTAAGCTCAAGGCTCTCAAGGAAAAGAGCACATTGCTCACTACCCTTTACCAGTCCACCGGTTTGGGCCAACAGCAAAACGGTTTCCTCAACTGCACCAAATCTAACGGAAAGATTTACTTTGGTTCTGGTGTGAAAGGCGCTCCTCAAACCGCTGAATACATCACAACCGTTTTCCGTAACCCGTACAATCTCTCTGTGGTCCAGATCAGCATGCCCATTGTGGCACCTGGACTCGGGTCTCCGGTTAAGGTTCCTCCACCACCACCCATGTCTTCACCACCGGCCCCATCTCCCAAGAAGGGTGCAGCCACTCCAGCTCCAGCTCCTGCTGATGAAGGGGATTATGCAGATGCTCCTCCTGGTTTAGCTCCAGAAACCGCACCTGCATCTGCACCATCAGAAAGTGATTCTCCAGCTCCAGCTCCAGATAAGTCTGGCAAGAAGAAGATGGCAGCAGCTGATGAGGCTGAACCACCTTCTTCTGCTTCTAACACCGGTTTGAGCTTCGGTGCTGTCCTTGTTCTCGGGTTTGTGGCTAGCTTTGTTGGGTTCTAAGATGATTTAAGACAGCGAGTCGAGGATAAATTAAACTGATAATGAGACTCGAACATAGACAGAGGCAATGGTGATACGAAGTGGATCAAAGACACTAACAATTTCTACTCACATTATTGTACCTCAATCATTTATCATTAGACAATGAAAGTGTGATGTTCTGTCCTGTGAAGCTTGTATTACCACATTGTAACTAAATGTTTTATCTTCATTCATCCAATCCGTAACGTAATTGAACGCCAAACACAATCCAACAATAAATGAAACGAAACGAATTGCTTCAAACTAGCATTACGAAGACAGACTTAATCCCATATATATCAGGAAGTTTTAGCATAAAGAAACTGCACAAAGCCGATCAAGCACTACCAAACGACGAAACCGTGCTCAAATGGTTTTCACCAATATATCAAAATTAAGCCTAAAAAATCCTGCAGTTGCTCTAGATAGTCAGATATTGAAGCCTATTAGCCGAGGGCCAAGGAGGAAACGAAAGACTCGGCATTGGTAGAACCTACTAGCTGTGTTACTTAATCTTCTCTACGATGTCCGCAATGACCTCTTCCATGTTAAGTTCCTTCATCGGTGTAAATGGGCGCTTCATAGCCTACATAAGAAAATCACATCATCTTCTATATACATCTGAGAATAAAGAACATGAAAGCAAACATTTTCTTATTGTACACCTAGTCACTAACAATCAGATCTGCTAGTTTGTTCTTATTTCAAACAACTTAGCACTCAACTTGATTCAGTTAAAAAGCAAACAACCAAAGGCCATTTTATGAATGCTCTAACAAAACCTCATTGGTGATCAGTTGACTCAGCAAAAATAGCCTCAATTTCGTGTGAGCTTAAGAAAATAAAGTTGATTTTCACTTTTTAAAGTATACCATCAAAGAAACTATGTTATGCGAATAGATACAGACACGACGAGAAACATCAATCCAACTGGAACAAGTCACTCACATAAGTGCGACTAACTGGCATACTACATTCAAGTATGAGAGTGAAAAACTTACCAAAAGACTGATGAATGTCTCGCCGCCTTCCTCTCGAATCTCAAAGCAACCACGCCTTGGCTGTTAAAGCAGATCAAAAAGGAAAGAATTAGCTTATTAATGCACACATTGGTACAAACAATCATAAACAACAAGCATCAATGACAAATATATACATCTGCAGCAAAAGATTCACTACCTTATCAGGATTCACAGTGACAATGATGCCAGGAACAGCTTCCTCTAGACCTTCCTTCACCTCATTAGCCCTCTCCTTGAATGATTTGCATTGTTTGCTTCAGGAAAACAACAACAAACAAACATCAGCAACATAACGAAACCTAACATCAATCAAAACCACACTAAGAAACATAACCAAATACGATAATAGATCACATTTCAACCTAAGCAACGAAATTGAATCAATTATATAGGCGAATGACACATTGTGTACAAAACCAAAGATTAGCTTCAATATCGGAGAACAAAATCCCTAAATACTCGCTACTACATTTTCCCCCAATTTTCTCCAGAAACTCTAAAAGAAAAAAACCAAAGCCGAGAGAGACATTTCGTTTACCAATGCTCGATCACAATCTTCTTCTTATCGGAGTCGTCATCTTCTTCTTTCTCTGCAGCATCATCATCTTCCTCCTCCTCTTTCTCGATTTTCACAGCTACCTCTTCTTTCTTTACCTTCTTCTTCGCAGCTCCAACATTCTTCGCTTTCGTCGTCTTCCGTTTCTTCTTCTCCGGAGATTCGATCTTCATGAGCTTAGAAGAAGAACCATCTCGCTTAGTATCGCTTCGAGTCTTTCGATCCATGCTTCGAAGCATCCTCGTATTCGCTATAGCTTTCCCTTTTCCTTCTCCGTCAACCTTCTTACTCGCCATTTGTACGGAACTAAAGCTCTGTCAACCTCCGCACCAAATGGGCTCTCTGTCTCTCTCTAGATATTTCACTTTTTTTATATTTTTACTTTTACTTTAGTTAAAAAGACGTTAGAAGGTTAAAAGTTACCTTGGAAGGACACGTCATCAAATTTTTAATGGACAGTCAAGATTAACTGATGAATAATAAAGACACTGACACTGTTCGATTATGGTCGCTGTGATAATAAAAGGCGTGTGTTTAAGTGATCATCAGTATAACACATCGTGACGTTTTATTTCTAAAGATTAGCACAACATGCTGTTTGGGTCAATCAATGGAAAGAAAACGTTGCAGAAGTTGCTGATTAATCAGTGGAAAGAAAACGTTTCAGGATTAGTAAAACATACTTAAAAGAAGATAGTTAATGATTATGAAAAGACCTTAAACAAGCCAAGAGTAGTCCAAGACTACTTGGAAATTGGAACATAGGGAGTATTCGAAGAGTCAAAACATAAAATAGCCAAATAGGTTAAAAACAAAATTTAGCTAAGAAATGGAATCTGTCATTAGTTAACCACCTAAGTCGATATATACTATACTGTTGGGATTGGACTACTAGGTACGTGTCCATCTCGAAAGATTGTTGCTTGCAAATTTGTGCAAAGATTTATTAAATTTAGATAAAGACAAATTACAAATCAAAATCAAAGACTTTTATTGATTATCGTACGGTAAAAATACCAGAATTATATTTGAAGTGTGTTACAAGTAGCATACCAAGCATGAATTCCGCATCAAATCAATACTTTCTTCCATGAATGTGTCATTTTCTCGATTAAGTAGATATGTTTATATCAACTTGTAATTTACTAGTGATTTATGAGTTACCGATATTTCATATACATGTTGATGTAAATGTCGACATGTATATGAAATATTGGTAACTCGGGTAGTATATAATCACATGTAGAGCTAAATTGTGGTGAGTGGGTTAATTGACTCCATGCTATTTTTTTTTAATTTATTTATAACCTTAAATAACATAAAATAAAAAAAAATTTGGGGTCAAATGACCCACTCACCACCACAAAGTTATATGAGATTGTTTTAAGATTATAAAAATATGCTACAACTCCATACAAACGAAAAATTCAAAACTACAATTGAAGTAAAATATAGTGGGATGATACTTTCTTAAACTTATATTGGGAGCATTTTTGTGTTGTAAAATTACAATCTTTTTGGACTAAATAACTGATTCATGCTCTTTTTTCTGAAAATCAAAATGATGGAGAAAGAAATTAAAGTGCACAAAATTTTATGAAATTAAATAAAAGTGCATAATAAGTAGATATATATCGATATAAAGTATACGTACACGATAAAGTAACTTTGGGATATTGATGAATGTCCATGCATATAGTGAACATTCACACAAATCGGTTAATGTTCATATTCACACAAATCGGTTAATGTTCACATTCACACATCGGTCATCGGTGGATCATGTTGTAAGAAGTTTGTAGGTGTTACCAAAACAAATATGTATTAAAATTAATCAAACTACGTCTACGTCACTGTAAGAAGTTTTGTAGATCTGTCATGCAATCTTCATAATGACTAAATTAAGATGTATTAACACTAAAAAGGTTATGTATCACTTAGATAAAATAAAAAAGTATATTGGAAATAAAAGAAGAAAAAATTGAAGCTGCTATATGATGCAAAAATAAACCCAATTAATCAACAATCATAGTAAAAAAAAAGAAGGTCGTTTTCATATAAAATGAGATTTTCAAAATTTTAAAGGCTCTCGAGTGAATATTTTCTATTAACATGCATGGTTCGGATTTTTCTAAAACTAGATCATTCAAATTTGCTTTAGATTAGTGAGAATGTTTGCCCAATCATATACGCGAAAGATAATATGATGAGATAAATGTGTCGTAATTTCTTGTACGGGTGAGCATATCCTAACATTTGAAAAAGTTGAACTGTAAACAGATTATAACAATCTTTTACATATTTTGTTAATAAAAAATGGTTATCTACGTAATAATGGTAGCTTCGTAGGAAACATTAGAGGTAAAATGAACAAAGAACGGTAGGTTCTAATGATCGGGACATTCGTCGTTGATTAAAGACGCATTTCATTTTCTTACTTGAAGTGTTTGATAAGTTAAACCTACTACATTTTCTGGAAGACTACGAAATATAAGAATATGTGGGAAGATATACTATAATATATCTTCTCATGGTATAATTGGCATGACTTTTTTTCAAAATTGGCATGTTTCATTTGGTAATAAAATAAAATGTTATCGTATTTCAAAGAAAATTTGAGCAACAATATAGTTTATACAATGGTACTTCTTATAGTGATAATTGCGATAACTGTTGATTCAAATTCTTTATTTTATTAATATTAAATATCTAGTAAGCCCTATTGTTCAATTATTCCATGTACTTTTGACGATGTATAGTCGGAGTCTAAGCTAGTTTTTTTCTTCTAATTATGAGAATATGAATCTAAATCTTTCTAAGTTATGTTGTTGTTTTGTTTCAAGTTATTTCTATCCTACCACTAGTCAGTCAAACCGGAATTTCAAAACTTCAAAGTTAAATGTTAGGTTTCCATTGATTAATTACTCTATACACCTTTTTTTTGTCGGGCAAAATCAATATATTAGGACAAGACGTCGGAAAAAGTTTGGAAGAAAACCAACAATGTGTCCGCAATATTTGGACCGTAAAGAATGATTATATATTACGTTTATACAAAATGATCTTGAAGTGAGGGTACCTAAAATGCTAGGTTGATTTCCAAATATGTATTTGTGTTGGAGCGAATTAATCAGCGGGTTGTTGAATGATCACATGAAATCCTTAAGATAATTGAAGGAGACTCAAATTACACACACGCAAACTCATCCATATCTGATCTTAGATATATTATATATGGAACTAACATTGGTCATTTTGCGGTCTTGAGCGGAAGAGATGACTCAATACTTAGTACTTTTCTAAGAAGATTGAACTCAAAACAGCCTCAACGAGCTAAATTATTTTTGTGTGAAGATAGAACTCAAAATTACATCCACAGAACTGCAATCTATTTATATGCGAAGAGATAACGCAACATTTAATTTTAGCAAGCTAAAATTCACTTTCCAATTAAACGTAAACTCAACACTTACTTTCAACAAACTGATATATCTACTTGAAAAGAAAACTCAACGCTTGCACTCAGCGAGCATAACTTCTCTTCTTCTTCTTCTTTTTTCTTGTCGAGGTAACAAAAATGTCACAAGTTTTGTTGAGGAGAAGAGTTTACAGTCACATCGGGAGTTTTTTTTTCCCATTAAATCTCTTTTCTTTGGAGGTCTTTAATTTGATTCTCAACAGATACGTGATCAAGTTGTGAATAATCAATTTTTTTGTGAATATATACCAACTCGAATAAAATAAAAACATAAATGGACAAAATAAAAAAAAGTCAAAAAATAAAATTGTCATTAATTATTATGTGTCCTTTTTTGGTAATTTATTTTTGGGAAAACAGTAAATATTTTATTGTGTTTAATTATATAGAAGAATAGCTAATATTTGGAACAAAATTGTTCACGTGGAAAAGACAGTGAGAAAACTTGGATCCATCCATAGTCCATATATATGGGTAGTCTTCCTTCTTTCTTTATTTGATGTGTTATTCATGACCATTTTATATTTGAATTAAATCATATAAACCATTTGATTCTTTGACCATCGACCATTGACCCCTAAACCAAACATATGATTTTTTTTGGGAGTCGTAATTAGCAACAAAACGGACCGGCTCGTGCGTGATCCGACACCAACACCAACATAAGGTTTTTTTTTTTCCGTTCTTAACACCAACATAGTTCATTCATATATATAGGGAATATACACATGTGGGTGTGTGTATAAGTATATCTGTATATATGTATAAGCTAAGATGAATTAATAAGGGTCCTAAAAGGAGAATTTCTTGACCAACTACACAAAATAAACAAAGGATAAAATTTGGACGTGTGAGGTTTAGCTGCATGTACCTTGTACTTGAAGACCCTTATTAGGTGAGAGCTTCATGCACACACTCTCTTCCACATTTTCCTCCCTTTTCTACATAATAATTTCTACCCCATACAATAGTAATGTTATTTAATTATTTATAAACAATCACATAAACACTGAAATGTAAATTATATTCTTACAGCGTCTTATTGAAAATTCTATGTCTTTCAAACTTAGATGGTAATTGGGTTTTCTAAATATGCTAACAAAACTTAGAATTGATAAATATGTGTATGTATTTATAAATTAATCAAAACCGTGTTAGCGTAATTGTTTTTTAATCCCATTCACGATAAAGTAAGAAGAAAAAAACCCTACTCTTTGTCGTCTTCCTTCATCTTTTTCCTCCTAAGAATAGTCGCAAGTCATCCTTGTCTCATGATATATAAATACCATCAAAACCCTAATCTCATAAAAGTTTTAGTTGTCTGGTTTTTCCTCATCTATACAAGTAAGCCCAATTTCTCACCCTATACATATCATACATATATATCGATCTTTTACTATTCTCTCTTCTTTCGAATTCCTCCTTTAATACCTTTGTCTTATGGATAAACAGTTGTAGAACGCTAGGATCTATGTGAAACTTAGACTTGTTACTATGTGTTTTAAGCAGGTATAAAAAGGTTCTTGGATTTGGAGTAAACTAAAGATCATATAAAATGGAACAAGGAGATCATCAGCAGCATAAGAAAGAAGAAGAAGCTTTGCCACCGGGTTTCAGATTTCATCCGACGGATGAGGAGCTAATCTCATATTACTTGGTTAATAAGATTGCCGATCAAAACTTCACCGGGAAAGCAATCGCTGACGTTGATCTTAACAAGTCCGAGCCATGGGAGCTTCCTGGTACGTTAATTTATCTTAAGTCTCTTATTCGTAGACACACACAAATTAAAAGATCACATGTATGAATAAACATATTTTTTTTCCTATGTCGATACATGTATATATAATATATATATATATTGATATATATCTTTGATTTCTTTAAAATTTGGTAAGACCTATATTATTTGGATTTAAAGATATCCAAAGGAATATGTGTCTTTATATATGCATATTGCTTATTGCTTTGGATATCTTTACACATATACAACTAATACACACATGAGTAACATGACTTAAATGAACCATATATATGTGTTTGTGTGTGTGCGCATGGATGTGTATATGGATATACTACTTGTACACACATAACACATAAATGTGTGTGTATTTAAACGGAAAACATAGTGTTCATGTTAAATGATCTTTCTATTTTGGGAAGCATTTAAAAGTTCATAACACCCACTATCTATATTTTTTGCCTAATGAAAATGCCATAATATCATGAGTACATTCTTGGCGACGTACTAATCGTAAGTCAGTTAGTGTAAAAAAAATGTACACCGGTTAGATATCACATCCACAATCTACAAAACTCTTTTCTTGTACTAAATATAAGCTTATAGACATGAGCTTATCGAACGGAGGCTAGATGTATACTAAATGTTAATCTTTGGAATATATATATATATATATATATATATCAATCCAAGAAAAAAAAAGTCTATGTAATAG
>Ga0041059_1003145_pt1 | contig 11564 bp, 4 predicted proteins | sample AraColnosormetaG_FD_56232 | JGI IMG/M metagenome (GOLD analysis project Ga0041059, IMG submission 56232) | Arabidopsis roots microbial communities from North Carolina, USA - Col MF nosort | ecosystem: Host-associated > Plants > Roots > Unclassified | place: USA: North Carolina | collected 2013-09-02 | reverse complement strand
TAACTTTATAAAACATTATTAATATTTATCCTTATAAAAAGATATTAAAATATTATGAGACGAGTTATATAGTGGGACGGGTTTGCATTGATATAACACGGGTTAAATCTTTATTTATTATTCTATCATCACTAATTTTTTTTTACAATATTAATATAAAATTATATAATTTTAATACTAAATTTAAAACCGTAAAATTTAAGATTACTATATATAAATAAAATATTTGCCCCGTGGTATACCACAGGTTAAATCCTAGTAGTATAGTATTTTTGCATTACTAATGTTAGTATTAAAGCAATCTATAACTCCCGCGGGGGTTTGTTTTTAAAATATATAAAATAATATCATTAGTTAAGATAAAAACTTATCTTCTACCAAATTTCCTCATAAATATTTATTTCCTTACTTTCCTCTATATATATCCTTTTAATCCACAAAGCATTAAAGCCTTTTTCCTATATACAAATAGATATTATTCGTCTAAGATTAAGTTTTCAGAGAACACTACAACAACAAGGTGACTGCATCGTTTATTTTCTTTCTATTAATCTAGGGTTCGTCTTCTCTCACTTGCCCGATTGAATCGAACGTTTTGTGATATATTTAATCTGATTTTTGTTTCGTTATATGTTGATTCATAGATTTGAAATCTCCCCCAAAAAAAAACTGCATCTAGAGCCATATTCGATGAATCCTTCAGACATCTCGACCATCTCAAAAAAGATGAAATCAATGTCAATGGCTCACGGTGTTATCCGTAACAATAAGAGATTACTACAATCTAGATATTCTCTTTACCTTTTAGGTCAGTCAATAATATTCCTTACACTAAAGAGACTGATCTCACCAATGAGAAGCAGAAAGATGAGGCTGAAGGACTAGGGGTTGAGCTCTCGCTTTTAGTGGCTGAAGCAATCTTCCTACTATCTGATGACATATATTCTATGTTACTCTTAAGATAATATTGAAGTATACAGGGAACAAAGAAAGAAAGAATCCAACACAAGTGAAAAAAATATTGATTAATGTTATGATGTTTATACGTGTTTGAAACATATATCAAACCTAAGAATGGAGTCTGTCGGTATGATGGGAAATCCACTCAGCTGATCAACGTGTCTACCTATCATTTCGCTTACGGGATCAGGAATTTGGAGCGCATTGTTTTGATTCTCGTAAATGGTGTGCCACCATTTATTTTGAAAACTACAACCAAGAGCTGAAGAATATAGAGGAGAAGTTGAGTTCTTCCAGAATTGTTTTAGAGGCGAATGGATTTGCGAGAGAAGCGATGGAATCTAACATTATTCATTTGTGGAAGTTTTAGAAGGATTGGTTGTCAACTCTTAGGTTGCAAGTAGTTGTAATTTTCCGAGTTCAACACAAATTTTCATCACTTATTACTCTAATTGTGTAAGTAAACAAATCATGGAAGCAAGCAAGTTGTGTAAAGAAGCTAGCAATGAAGGAAAAAAGTGAGAAAACAAGTTTAGCATGTGATTAAACAATGAAACGAGTAAGGTGATAAAGAAGGAAACATACAAATAAGTTAAACAACCAATGAAGAGATGTTTTAGAGGCGAATGGATTTGCGAGAGAAGTAATGAAATCTAACATTATTCATTTGTGGAAGTCTTAGAAGGATTTGTTGTCAACTCTTAGGTTGCAAATAGTTGTAATTTTCCGAGTTCAACACAAATTTTCATCACTATTACTCTAATTGTGTAAGTAAACAAATCATGGAAGCAAGCAAGTTGTGTAAAGAAGCTAGCAATGAAGGAAAAACTGAGAAAACAAGTTTAGCATGTAATTAAACAATGAAACAAGTAAGGTGATAAAGAAGGAAACATACAAACAAGTTAAGCAACCAATGAAGCAACTAAGTAAACAAAGATCAAAGAATCCAAGAATCAAAGAAACAAAGAAACAAAGAAGAAAACATGTTCAATCACTATAGAATTTTGAGAAGTCTATTAGCTATGAACAAAAGAGACGATAACTTCTGTGACTGTAGTGGAATAATATACCTGAAACTGCATATGTTCTGAGCATGAACTTAATGGAAAATTTGCTTCTCTTTAAGTAATTTTCAAGCATCTTCCCTGTTGAAATCACATTTATTAACTAGATCCGATATACAAAAATATGAAAGATCATAGTAGAAACAAGAGTATTAAATTTAGATACCTTGATGCCTTCATGTTCCTCATACTAAAACCACATCACTCTCTGCTGCTATATTGATCCCCATTCCCCACTACCTACTTAACTAAGGAAATCCAATTGAAACAACATAATATCATCACCATGTTTATCTCAGAAACAACGACAAATTTTGAGAAATATGGATGCCAGGAAGCAGAACCAATTTCATAGATATTTTTTCTTGGAGATAACTGGACCTTTCAAAATCTTATTTCACAATCAAACAAAACAAAAATGAAAATCAAGTAAATTCTCACTTTTACAGTTTTAAGGAAGACAAACTATTTGTGTGAAAATGGTATTAAACACTACAAATGCATGATCAATCTTACTTACCAGTTTAACCACCCCATATAAGTAACATGTCCAATTATCAGACGGAATAGATTGGTGCTAGTACAGTCACAAGGGCTCTAACAAAACAAGAATGCAGCCATAATCAGCTCCTTTCTTCTTCCTTGCAAAATTTAGTAAATCACAAACTTTAATTTCTTTCTCACTGAAATTGTGCTATATATTTCTGTCTACCACAATTGAGCCATATACAATGTGAGAATGCTAACAACCACAATTGAGCCATATACACTGTAAAGTGAGCCACTAGTCTGCTGAAATTTTAACACTATTTTGTTAGCAATTTGTCTTTACTTTGAAACGAAAAACACTGATCCAAAGAGGCGATAGGAGGATAAACTATATGTAGTGACCAACAAGCAGAATAAGCATGTAAGATACTTTGGTGAATGGTGATATACACCTAGACAACCATTCATAAAGGACAATGAAAGCGACTGGATGAAAGGGAAAAGCTAGTAAGATAGCAAAGTCATAGGCTTCCAAAAGAATGTAGACAAGTGATAAGCTAGTAAGATAGCAAAGTCATAGACTACATACTTTCAGACAAACTTAAAAAAATCGTAAGAGGTTTCTTTACCTTTAGAGTCAAATGAAGAGAAGTTAATCTTTTACTCATCCAGGTTATAGCCCGAGAATTTTCTTCAATATGCTGAAATTTTGTCATCCTACACCCCGAGATTTCACATTCTGTCATACAACAAGAGAAATAGAGAAGGTGTAAAAATGTAAGGCTATTATTTACCCGCTTCTTTTTTCTTCAGTGTTCTTCCAATTGAGCAAGTTGTTGTGTATATTATCTCTCCTGTTTGGCTATCATTGTCTTCTCCTTTTCCCTACATGTTAATTTACAAGAAGGAACGTCTCATTAACAGTAGTCTCATTAGGGGATTGTTGGCTTACCTAGCTTCTCATATCGCATATAGACCTCTCCATGTCCTCCTCAAACTCTAAATTAGTGTCGACCAAGCAGAAACACATGTTCATTAGTTTCATTAAGAAAATGAAAGAAAACTTTAATTAGACACCAAACACACTACTGATCTTAAGAGTATGAGAACACTAAGCGATATGAGAAAGGTACTTGTAGATAACTTTAATTTTTGATATGTCACTTTTTAGTCTTCAGAAAGGTACAAGGAGCTGACGTGATCCATATTTGCAGTGTCAGAATACCTTGTAAGGATGAAGCTATCAAAAATTAGCCCATGACAAAATTTTGGTCTACAATACACAGTGCCAGAAAGATATACAAGATTGTAAGATTCAGCTATAAAACTAACTCAACTTACCGAGAACCATGAAGTTTGTTTCATCTTCTTCTGGAACAAAAGCAAGAATATGGTCACAATCGTTGGATGATTTTCTGTTCATCTGGGACAATAAATGACAAAATCATCTGTCTAGATACCAAAATTAATGATAGAAATCAACTGAATGATTCAGAGGAACAAAAGAAAGAATATCTATATCAAACGAGTTTCATATCTAGAATACCTTTGTCGGTTGGTCTGACTTTATATTAATCCATATCTGCGGCATCGCATCAAACTGTTGAACTTTGGGGAAAAAACACGGAATTCAAACCTTGTGCCAGAGAATCCATGAGGCAGTTCAGAAGATGGTGGCAAGTAAATGCGAGGTCTCACTCAAACCCTGACAATTAGAACCAACAATTAATTGGAGAGAATAATGATCATAGAACTTGATAGTAAGGTTATTTGATAACAGTTATTCCACATACACTAAAGAGATATTCTATGAGGTAGCGACATTCGCGATCGAAAGGAATTTTTCTTGACAGACGCTCAATGAACCAAATAATGAACTATGTAAGCAAAATGCATATTTTAATGGAAGATAAAATGAGACAGTTACTGAGGATAGAAAAATAAAGAAGCAAACAAGTAAGCAAGGAATCAAGGAAGCAAGCAAGGACACAAGGAAGGAAGCAAACACACAATGAAGTAAAAAGATAAACCAAGGAACACTGGAAATAATGCAAGCAATTCATGAAGGCAGAAAAACAAGTAAGCAAAGAATCGGACAAAGAATCAAGGAAGCAAAGAAGTAAACAACGAATCAAAGAAACAGAGAAGCAATAATGAATGTGTACAAGGAAGGAAGCAAACACACAATGAAGTAAAAAGATAAACCAAGGACACTGGAAATAAAGCAAGCAATTCATGAAGGCAGAAAAACAAGTAAGCAAAGAATCGGACAAAGAATCAAGGAAGCAAAGAAGTAAACAACGAATCAAAGAAACAGAGAAGCAATAATGAATGTGTACAAGGAAGTATGCAAGAATACATATGTGTGTATGCATAGATGAATATATGTATATATGCATGTATGAATGTATGCATATATGAATGCATACAAGTACATAAGCAAAGAATTACAGAAGAAAAATAAGGAGACAAGTAAGCACACGTAAGGGACTGACGAAGTAAATGACTAACCAAGGAATGGAGTAAGAAAATGAGGAAGCAAGCAAATAAGTTAACAAAGAATCATGTATGTAATGTATGTTATGTATGTGTGCATGTATATCAATGCGTTCGTTAAGTGATTGTGAACAACCCATATAGAATTCTCTGAAATTTGCTGCTGCAAAAAGAAAACTGAAAGAGCATCAAATCCAAGAAAAAATCAAAAGAACCAGCATAAGAAAGAGATTGAAGAGAACATACTTGAAAAAAAACTAAACCAAAAGATTAGAACACTGAACCGGAGGCACAGCGATGCACAAAACCAGTTTATCTCCGATTGCCACTTTACCAGTCACTACCACCGCTCCTCACAGCGGCCTCCGGTATATGCCTTTTCATATCAACCACCGCCTCCTCTACCGCCGCTTCTTCATTCACAGTGATGCTACTAAGGCCATCGAGCGTTTTTCCATCCATCTATTCATTAACATCCCTCAAAGATTTATCATCTTTGAAAGTCACGAATCCTAATCCATTTCTATTTCCCAGTCTCGAGATCGTTGATGATCTGTCAAAACCAAATCACGAATCAGAAAAAAAAACTACCGGAGAATGTATTGAAAGCGTAAAACCACATAATCACTCGAACAAGACTCATAAAATTCAAGAAGATTTAACGTACCAAATTGGGAAAAATAAAAGTAATCGTAATCGAATCAAGTAACAGAGAAACATACATCGGAAACAGATTCATCGGAATCGGCTCGACTGAATCTGGAATTTGGGAGACCGCTTATAACTGACCTTAGAATCGATTAGCCTAGCCGAACTCAGAGAACAACCTTCCTAGATCATCATCGCCGGTGACCCAAGAAACGCCGCCGCAAAACCACCGTTACTCTTCGACAGACTTTTCAAAAATGAGAATTTGGGGTTTTCAAATACGAGATATTAGAGAGAAACTTGTAGTAGAAGCTTTTCTTCTTTAAACGGCTTTTTAATTTCCTTTGCTCTAAATTCCAATTTTATTTCTGTTATATAGAAATTTCAAAATTCAAAATGAAAGAAAAGACCGCCCATTTCGAAATTGAAAATTCGAATTCCATTTTTTTTTTTCTTCATCTAATTCGAATTCCATCTTTGTTTACGTTACGCCACAATTGTGATGTGCACAAAGTTTGGTTAAGTAACAAATAAATCCAGGATTTTCATATTTTGGTTTAGTAAAGACCTGAAATCTTTTTGGTTAAAGCTTAACCACCGTTGATCCCATGAACAATTTTAGACTGGTTCAGTGTGGTTTGACCTTTGTTCTAAGTTCGCAGAGAATCTTATAAACAACGTGTCGTTAAATCCTCTTTTGCAATACCAAAACGACAAACATTTGATGACTGCATATACGAAACGAAATCCATAAGCAATTTACAAAGAAACATATTTGAGTACTTTTTTCTTACAGTAGGACAAACAAATAGTTGAACTGAACAATGAGATTCTTTTATATATAGAACCGAGCTTGAGGTAGTATATGGGTATGCAACATAATCAGAAGAAACGAACACCATAGTTTATTTCACGCAGTTTCTCATTCATCACCATAAGCAAACACTTTGATTTTTTTCATTCCAAACCAAAAAATGATCATTTTCATGTTGCTGTTCTTTTAAATAATCAGTGGTTGCCTAATATTTTTTTATGTTCCACCTTGCACTAAAAGATTAGTTTGGACTTCGGAGTACTTCTTATCATTTGACTTTTGATTTTTGTTTCAAATTTCAAGTTTTGTTTTACAAACGTTTTCATGTTTCTTCTTCATCATAATGTTTGGAAATGGTTTTTTTTAAGAGTAACAGATTTATTCATTTTCTTCTTCTGTCTTTAAGATAAGAAAAATAATAATTTCTTTTTATAAATAAAATAAGATTCTCATTCGTAATTTCCATTATTCTAATATTATTGTTTTTAAATCAATTAAGCTTTATCAATAACAGGGTTTTATATGATTAAATTTTGTTAGTAAATCACACCATATTTTTATATATTTTGAAATTTATGTTTAATGTTTAATGTTTTCTGATTTTGTTTTTATATATGTTTTGGTTTTCACTAATTTTATATCTAAAATCTGAATTTTCGTTAATGTAACGAGTCTAAATTCTGATTTCACTAATGTCTCAATGGCCAATTTTTTACTAAATTTGTAAAATTCTGATTTCACTAATATTCCACAAATCAATCTCTAAATGTATAATTAAATTACTAAATAACATATTTTTACGGATTATATCTTAAAAACCAAAAAGTATAATCATATTACTTTAATTTAAACACTCAACACAACTTTACAATATAAATCAGCTGACACCAATTTAGTATTTAGGTTCTGAAAACGCATTTTTCTAAATAATTTTGGCCGGAGGAAAAACTTGTCAAGAATGGGATCCGGTGCTAAGGGATTGTACTGGTTTTCCCAGGTTTATAAGTGCAAACTTTCTATTAAATGAATGATATACTCAGAAAGTCAAATGGAAGTGATGTCGTGAGTCGCGCACGCTCTTGACATACAAGATAGTGCATGGAATAACCAAAATATTTATCAACAAACGTGTACGCAAAGTTGCAAACATCAACTCAACGCTTAATCACTTAATTTTAAGCACATGCCTAAGAACTAAGAAAACCACTAAAGGCCCCACACGTATAATCAGGTTATTTTTTTTTATTTTAAAAAGATAGTAGGTCGGATTAGTAGTGATGATGATTATGATGTCCCGTCGGAGGATAAGTCGGATGATAGGTCTGAGGAGGCACTGAGGTAACTCCGGTAGGATTATGCCCGTAACCGTGTCCCATAACCGGTGCGGGAGCCGGTACAGGCGCTTGTTGAGGCACGTGGGGACCATGATCAGTAACATGGTAGTGAGATTGCTTAGCCATAAGCTTGTCTTCCGCATGAGCCGCTTTAGCCATGTGCATATCCATATTCGCTTCTGCTTCCTTCGCCTTTCTCCGTTGGTGCGCTATCTCTTTCTCCTCTTTCGTCCTCGCCATCGCCCGCTCTGCCTGCACGTCATTAATATTTGAATCAATCAAACAATCCATAACTATTTAATCATATCAATGATGTTAAACGAAATCATTAGCATAATTCTAAATTTAGAACCTTCTCATCAGCTTTTGCTTGACATATCACCATCTTCTCCTTGGCTGTACTAGCCATATCGCTTATCTTCTGTTTCGCCGATTGCATATTTTTTTTCTTTAGTTTTCTGTTTCTCTAAACTCTAACTAATTACTCTTGAATGATTCTTATTCGATTTAAATAAGGAAATGTATGCATGGCTTCGTCGGTCCAAATGGGTCACATTAATTCCACGTGTTATTAATGTCGCCACGTGTCTTGTTTCAATTCCCAGCTTTCTATCTAGTTGCCACGTAGAGATGCTTCGCTGGCCTAATCTGATATCCACGCACCGCCTCTACCGGATTTTGGTGGTTTAATTGGCCGAATTTTGTAAACCGGAAAAGTTTTTGGTTTGTATTTCCGGTTTATGATTTAGCAGTGGAATGGTTGATTGGTCTCTTTTCTCAGAAACACTCTCTTATCTTCTTCAACCTCTCGACTAGTAAAAGCCGCGAAAATCAAAATCCTCCAAAACTATGGCTCTGATTTTGCCCTGTACATTTTGTACTTCGCTTCAGAAGAAGAATTTTCCGATTAATCGGAGATATATTACGAATTTCCGTCGAGGAGCTACGACTGCGACGTGTGAGTTCCGGATTCCTGTAGAAGTTTCCACTCCATCAGATAGAGGATCGTTGGTTGTTCCTTCGCACAAAGTCACTGTTCACGATCGACAACGAGGAGTGGTTCACGAATTCGAGGTTCCAGAGGTTAGATTGGATAAGTTATACTCTAGATTTGCAATGTATGCTCTGTAGTTTCGAGATTCAAATATATTTTATGGCTTTGGATCTAGGATTCGTTGGCTATAGTTAATTTTGATTCTACTTAGTTTTTGTTTCTCTCTTGCTTCCATTTCGATGTTCGTTGCGCCTTAGAGGAGGAAATTAGAAGGAATTTGCTGCTTGTGGCTCTTTTGGTTTAAGCAAATATGAATTAGCTTGTTGTAGTTTTGTAACTATTCTTACGTCTGGACATTGTGTAGTGTGGTTGATATAATCGTGTTGTCTGGCTTATCACTGGTTTCCGTTCGTTGATATGTGGAAATCTATTTGAAATGCAGGATCAGTATATATTGCATTCAGCTGAATCTCAGAACATTAGTCTTCCGTTTGCTTGCAGGCATGGTATTGTTCTCTTGATCCATTTCAGTTGGTTGTATATGTTTTCTTGTCACCTACTCGTATCATATATTTGAAGCTTTAAATGTGATGTAGATCAGTAGATGATTAGGATAAGCCAATCACTAATGGAGCTATGTTAGAGCTATATGCATGAAAAAAATGTTCCTCTGAGATTTACATGTTGAAAGTATGCTTTGGCTAAGCGCTCAACTTAGTGATGTGTCTACTCTACAATTTGAGATTTACAATCTTATGTGGGCAGGTTGTTGTACTAGTTGTGCTGTACGTGTAAAATCTGGAGAGCTGAGGCAGCCTCAAGCATTGGGAATATCAGCAGAACTGAAGTCCCAGGTAATAATATCCCTTTACCTTAGGCTTTAGGGAGGTAGGTTTGTGATATGGCCAGAAACACAAGTAGGCTGGAACTACATAGACAATTTGTGATGATGATAGTCAGTGTCTGTTGGAAAACTAGGACCAACTCTTATTGAATCAACAAAACCAATGTGAATGTTTTAACTAATCTCTCAATTGCAAGGTTTTATTATCCTAAGCGAATCTCATCGCTTGACCTTATACAGTGTCAAAAGACTTACCTAACTGTTAGCGTTTAGAGAATGTTTTTATGTATTATAGGGGGAGCAACTTCCTCTTCTTAGAAATCAATTATATTGAAGCAAAGGTTTTAACTCTGAGGATAGTAATAAGTGTGCTAATCATTAGCAAAGTATAGTGATTTTGGCACTTAAATCTTGATTTCAACTTTATTTTGCATTTAAGTTCTGTGGCTTATACATGCAGGGGTATGCACTTCTTTGTGTGGGTTTCCCCACATCTGACCTTGAAGTAGAAACACAAGACGAGGACGAGGTAACTCATTATAAGAAATAATCTTCTGAAAATCCAAGAATTGCTGCAACAATACTTGTATTCTCTCATTTAATTCTAGTTACGCTGTTCTAAATCGTATGGCATACACAGGTCTACTGGCTACAATTTGGAAGATACTTTGCTCGTGGACCAATTGTAAGTTTTCAGAGCAAGCAATTTCTTAGTTCAATTTATTGTTACAAGTCCTCTAAATCATATAAATCAACAATGAGTAAGACCACTAATGGTGAAGTATATCTAGATAAATAGATAGACACTGGAATCCGTTAAGAAACTTAGGGCCTTTGGTACTCCAGATATGAACATAACATGCAACTACATATATTTCAAAAGACTAGTGGTGAAGTGTATCTAACTCAATCGATGGATAGACTGTAATCCGTTAAGAAACTTAGTGATTTATTAATTTTAATTATAGGCCGTTCACTAGGACTAGTAATGGACTTGATGTTGTCAAAGAGATCAAACTTACCATTATTCTTATCAGGATTCAAAATGATTTAAAGTTCTTTTAAGTTTTCCTTGGCATTGGGCTTTTAACAGTTTTATCGATGTTACATTGCAGGAAAGAGACGATTACGCTCTTGAACTCGCCATGGGAGATGAATAGAAACCAAAAGAAGCATGTAAACTGTAAAGTGGCAGACTTTCTGTATTAGAGGTGACTAGTGAGTTCAACTTTCTTAGTCCTGAATATCGTGGTGCATCCTCGTAAATCTCTTACTGAACTCAACGATATTCCGATTAAACTTCTCAACAATTCAACATTTCATGAAAAACTTTACAATCATTTAACAATAAACTCCAAATCCGAAAACAGTTTTGTCTGCATACCTGTAGCCTCTAGTTAATTCTAACCTTTGGTCCTAAGTAATGGTGTCAATAATTCATTTTTGGACATGGAACACATATTAGTGGTCCATGTGAGAAGGAAAGGTAATGCTTTTGTGACCGTAAGAGATGATGATAACAATGTGGGCATATGAAATGCTTTTGGTATATAATGCTTTGTTCCTTTGTTATCTACCAAACTTTATTCTTATGCATGTATAAGATTACTAAGAAGGTCTAGAACATTGCATAGAATATGCCTCTTTGATATTTTCTTAGAATTGGTCTGTTTTGACAAAACGACACTGAAGTTGAAAACCGATTGAAAAACACTCACCAACCTTTTCTGACATTTCTGTAGTGATATGTTCCTGTCTCAACCTGTGTGTGAAAAAACCCGATAATTTTGGGTCTGATTTAGTTTGGCAGTTGCTAAAAGCTGTCAGATTTTCAATGGACTACTCCATGTTTGATGTACTTTTTGAGTATGATACATATTTCATCTTAGAGTAATTGGGTTCCGGTTTTTTTTTTTTTTTT
>Ga0041059_1003144_pt1 | contig 11567 bp, 11 predicted proteins | sample AraColnosormetaG_FD_56232 | JGI IMG/M metagenome (GOLD analysis project Ga0041059, IMG submission 56232) | Arabidopsis roots microbial communities from North Carolina, USA - Col MF nosort | ecosystem: Host-associated > Plants > Roots > Unclassified | place: USA: North Carolina | collected... | reverse complement strand
CTCTAAGACAAATATAATTTCTCTAGTAATGGTTGGTGATTTAAATGAGAAAATAGAAAGAAAGTGGTGACACATCCGCTTGATTTAATTGACAGATTTGTTTCTCTTTTCGAAAAAAATTATCACCAATTAAATTTTTGTCAACGTTTTATTTATGTTTAAATAGACAGATTTTTTTCAAAGAAAATATCGATGGATTAAGAAAAATCATAACTTGTATAAATAGATTTTTCAATGGATAAAAAAAAAATCATATTTGCCCCAAAAAGAAAAAAATCATATACTGTACCCTTTATTCACACCCTACAAGTTATGTTTCCCACCTGTTAATTACATATTTAGTTTCAGTTATGATTTTTTGCTGGTTTTCTTATAAAGGGTAAACAATCAGGGGCAGAGATACATGCATAGCAAGGGGGTTAATTGACCCTTATGAATTTATAAAAACTATTTATTTATTTGTATTTTTAAAAGCAAAATTTATAAAAAAATAGTTTAAAATATGCTTATTGACCTCCATAAAAATTATTTTGAAATAGATTTTAGTCATTAGTTAAAATTGATCCCAATAAAATAATGACTAGCTCGGCCACTGCAAACAATATTACAATAGGGCGAAGTAATTGGTTAAAAAGTAAATACAATAAGTTGTAGAGTGTTAATAAACTAAAGTTGATGTTATTCTTTCTTTTTCATTTTTACGAAAAGTGGATGTTACCTTAAAAATGGTTACGTTAAATTTCAAATATAAATACATTTTAGGATTCGGTTTAAATAATTATAATTAGAATAATTTTTCAAATAAAACATTTTGATTTTTGAGAATTATTAAAAAGGAGGATGGATAAGACAAGAGACCACAAATGGCAAGATTGGTCCCACAATGTTAGAATCTAACGCTCCAGAATGATTCCATCTCTTCCGTGTGAGACCCACGTATTTGTGCTGCGTCACTGCCCATACGATGACGTATCGACGTTAATTTCAGTGTAATAAGAAGAAGAATCAAGAGAGAAGAAGATTCACAAAGACGAAATGACGTAAATACCCTCCATATCATCTCCTTCCCTTCCTATATTTAAACACCATCATACATCTCTCTCTCCTTTGTCTCGTCTTCCATGTCCGATATATCGTTACCAGAGAAAGAGAGCTCAGAGATTTAGTTAGCTTAATTTTTCTTTTCGTTTTGAAATTAAGGAAGTGATTGTTATCACCGGAGGAGAGAGAGAAAATGTTGGGAATTTTCAGTGGAGCTATAGTATCGCCGCCGGAAGAGTTAGTGGCTGCCGGAAGCAGAACTCCGTCGCCGAAAACAACCGGATCAACTTTAGTAAACCGGTTCGTCGAGAAAAATCCATCCGCTGTTTCTGTACAAGTCGGCGACTATGTTCAGCTTGCTTACAGCCATCACAACGAGAGTCCTCTCCGGCCTAGGTAAGTCTCGCCGGCGATTTTTCTTATGTTCATATCTATTAAAACTTGGCCTTTTACGATGGTCCCAAAGTTTCTACCGTCGGTTCGCTATGATCGGACGGTGATGAGATCATCGTCGAGCCTTTAAATTTCGCTGACAAATAAAAGTCAATTGCATATTTGCATGTATGGACCATATTTCATTTGATTTCGTCCGATTTTCTTATCTAATTTGTTTTAAGAAGATAGGGTATTAGTGAAAATTATCTAATTAGATACTAAATTTTGTAGATAATTTTTCTACTAGATTCCGAATTACATAATTGTGGTATTCTTTTCTTCAAAGCACTCCACTTAACTTAGGGTGATGTATGTTTGTGTTATGGTGTGTGGACCCAAACAATAATTTATAGAGTAAGTCCGAATAAAATTTTCTCAAATCATATATATCTTTTTAGAAATATGCATATACAAGGTACATCATAGGTAGCTTTATTGAAATGTACCGATCCAAATTTGTATGGATAATTCTTATTGGAAATTAAAAATGATAAATATTTATCCAAGTAAAGTTAGCTCATTGGTTAAAAAGGATTTCTTTCAATCTTCATGGAAACAAGATTTGAGTGAGATGATGTGAATAAACTAGAGATAATTTACATTAATTGTTACCTAGCAAACTTTGGACTGAAGATCCAAAATTTCTTTGATACCTCAAAATATAAATTTAGTAGTTGACTCTGTCGGTGACGGTGGTGGCACAAGGACACGTCTCAGAAGTTGTGTTAGTCACCAAAAGATTCACAAGCCTCTCATGACTCATTACTGAATTGGTCATGTACTTATGTCACTTAGAATCCGATCACAAAGAAAATATTAGCATAAGAATAATCAATATTAAAATTATACAGTCAAATTTATAAAATATAACCACAACCAATCAAACACCAAGATTCCGTATGTTGGCCATATTAAGTCCCAACCAACATTTTTTAAAACATAACTTCAACAATCACAACAATGACCGATCACTCAATCAAACAATAAATCGTGGCTAAATATTACATTTACAAATTTCTATATGGTTACAACTATAGGGACTGTATGTATTTTGGTTTTTGGATATGACCAAACTACAAAGACAACTTTGGTTGGTCCACCAAACCCTGCAATAAAATCCCACGACCATTAATAGCCTTATGCACAACACTCTATCTTTAGCTTTTACCCATATCAAGCATACCAATACATTCATAATTGCATGTCTATTTAAAGATTTGCTGCTGACTGATCGGTCTGACTATTCGCATTTATAACTTCAGTCAATTATTTGCAATACTATTCTCTATATTTTGCTCAAGTTCAGTTAATTTGGACTTTGTTGATATACATATAGGCTTGTCTTAAGATGTTTTTCTGAAATGATACAGATCATTTGGAGCTAAGGATGAAATATTCTGCTTGTTCCAAGGCTCACTTGACAACCTAGGAAGCTTGAAACAGCAGTACGGGCTTGCAAAAAACGCAAACGAGGTTCTCTTGGTCATCGAGGCTTATAAGACTCTCCGTGACAGAGCTCCTTACCCGGCTAACCACGTTGTTGCTCACCTAAGTGGCGATTTCGCCTTTGTGGTCTTTGATAAATCAACCTCCACTCTGTTTGTAGCCTCTGTAAGTTCTTTTAACCCCCTGATAAACACTTTTTAAACTGTGAAGTAGATTGAATCTAATGGTAACAAAAAACGGTGTTTGATTTGCTGCAGGACCAAGTTGGCAAGGTTCCATTGTATTGGGGAATAACAGCTGATGGCTATGTGGCATTTGCTGATGATGTTGACTTACTAAAAGGTGCTTGTGGCAAGTCTCTTGCGTCTTTCCCTCAAGGTTCGTTTTTCAGTTTTGTTTGTTCACTCCTAAATTCAAGATTTTTGGGGCATCACCCGCTCAATGGTTTTGTATGCGTGTTTTGCAGGCTGTTATTACTCGACGGCATTAGGTGGGCTTAGGAGCTTCGAGAACCCTAAGAACAAGATCACTGCAGTTCCTGCTAATGAGGGAGAAATTTGGGGAGCTACCTTCAAGGTGATTGATTCTTCAAAACTAAATCATATTTTAGTATTTTTGTTTAGCAACATCTAAAAAGCTTATATAACACAAACTTTGGTGGTGGGAACAGGTGGAAGGAGCAACAGTTCTTGCAGATTGAAAATGAAAGAGAAACACAAAAGAAGTTTCATGTCTCTTAAAGCTCTCGAACTGTAACAGCACAAACAAAAAAAAATATGTAGGAAAAACAAAAAGCTGTTCTATGAGTACTTGAAGCTATCAATGGTTGGTGATAATGTGTGTAGTGTTGTATCTCTCTTATGTCTTATGCTTCTTTGTACAGCACGTGTGTGTCTTCTGGTGTTATTAGTGTCTTCTTCCTAATAAGTTAATGTCTCTGAAACAAAAATCTACCTTCTCTTGATCCTTTTGCCTCTGTTTCTATAGTAAATCTCACAATGGTAATGAGGAAGAACAGGCGATATCTCTGTTTCTATCGTAATCTTTACTTGGTAATCACAGCATTCAAGTTTTATTATTCAGAAAAAACAATTGTGAGGTAAATAGACACAAGAGAACAGACACTTCTAAAGTTTCCCACAGACAATAAGATGTTGTAGAAGGCAAGACAACTCTACTTCATGTGTTCTGAGATTAAGATGCAGGGCAGATATCCTCCAAACTGTCGAAAAAAGTCGATAAAACATTATGATTGAGACGAAATGTTTTTGTGGATTCTCTAATGCAGCAGTTTCAGTAAGAAAGAAATCCATACCTCTCCCCTAAACATTCGATAATGTCGCTTGTGAGAGTTGATCTCTTATGTTTTGTAAAGGCCAGAGATGCAGCCTTTCTGAGAAGGCCAGATGCAGCTATGCATCCCAAGATAGCTGGATTCTCAGAGGGACTGAAATTTTGTTGGGTTTCAGAGATTGTCAAAACCACTTTGCACAGTCAATAATTGAGTTAGAAATGAAAGTTTGCGCAGAGCCAATATAGGATGTATCTAACCTTTCAGGATCGGATTTAAGCTGTTGTGCCCATGACAAAAACACTGCAACACTATATGAAACCAAATCCATTAGGCAGACTATCAGTGGCTACAAAAGTTGAACTTTTAACCGTGGTAACCCGAGCAATCTAATGATACTGGATCAAAGAGTGGTGAGCTCACCCTCCAGAGAGAATATCGCCTTGTCCACCACAGCGCCTTGGTGAACCATATATGCTTACTGATTTTACTACAAAAATAGAGATAATCACACCTCACGGTCTCAACGTCCTCTAACGGAAAGATACAATAGCTAAAAAGTTACTCACCTGTCTCCCCATTGCTTATAAGATCAGATTTCCCTTTCCTGAGAATCGTGACACCACCAATCCTGAATGACACAGACGAATAACATTATTATCACCAGAGTTTTTGGTTCCAAATCACCAGATGAGCCTGGTGATGTGTGTGTGAGATACTTCCATAGTGCCCTCTAGATGACCTATGAAGTCATTTTTGTACTTACTGTTTGGCCAAAGAACGTAACTGATCTTCAGCATTTTGTTCATCTACTTCACAATTCAGTACTTTTTGAACCAGGCGCTTATACTCATTCACATTTGGGGTTAAGACAGCAAGCGGATAGCTGTGGACAAGATCAATGGAATTTGTTACAAGAAACAGCCCGTCCTGCGGAATCGCCATAGTCAGAAGATTATACAATCAAAACTTGGAAAAAGACAAGAGCCTATCAAATCCTTACTTAATGCTATGTATCATTGCTTACCCCATCTATAACAAAAGGAACATTGGACTTTTTGGCAAGAAGCATGATAATACTCACACATTCCTGGAAATACAGAGTCACATAACTCGTAAGTCCACCACCAAAGTAATGACAAATCAAATTCTGTAATGTGATTAAGCAAGGGTAGATGAATCTTTACCAGGAGAAATGGATCTCTTCCCAAACCAGGACCAATAACAAGACAATCAAATCTTTCCATCCATTTACCGACTTCTCCAAGCACTTTATCTTGAACTTCTCTTTTATCTTCTTCACTGAGTTGACTATATACAGATATGAAACCGGGTATTGTAATAAAAACATACGGAACAAAACCACATAGTTAGAAGTAGCACACACTGTGGAATGGAGTATTCACCTGATGCTATATGATTCCTCAAGAACAGGGTGAACTATAAGCTCAGGACTATAGCTCTTTATAACAGGAGCTGCATCTTTCGTGCAGAATACATGAGACAAATCAGCACCCTACAGTTTTACAGATATGAAACCACTCTTCACTTTTATGTAGACAGAAGCAGTGATGGCTAATAGAAAACGAAACTACTAACGATTTTCAAAGCTGAAATGGCAGCGAAGTATGGAGCTCCTGTGTATTCACGACATCCTCCAATCACAGCTATCTTCCCTGACACAAGATCAATTCCAACACATGAGCTAAAACATCAAAGTAACCTGAAAAAACTCAAACTTTAAAATCCTAAAGTTTCGAATTTGATAAATTTCTGATGACACAATTGAATAGAGCAAGCACTAACCAGCTTGGCCTTTGTGTCGTTTGAGATCGAGCGATGGCGTCACGGTTCTAAGAACACTCTCAGCGTCGGCCTCTGATGTGGAACTCATTGCTCTGATGATTGGTGACCCACAAAGCGTTCGTACCAAGAACTCTTGCCTTCTGAGCACACTTGAAGAAGAAGAAGGTGAATGAGAAGTCAATCGTACCAAGCCAGAGATGATACTGGGCTTCACCAACATCAGATTCTCTCGTTGAGGGCCGAGAAAGCCACCGCTTCCGATACAGCACCGAGAAGTGAACTCTCTGTTTGGTTAAGAAGGTTTCGTTTTTATTTAATTATTTTATAGGAAAGAGGAAAAAAAAGCAAACTTTTTCAGAGTCGGAGGTTTCAGACAGAGAGGAAGAAGATGAAGCGGACGGTGATGGACAACGCGATTCGATCATCGGTGGTGGTGTTGGGATCATTGGCCTTTGGTTACTTGTCACTGGAGCTTGGTTACAAGCCTTTCCTTGAAAAGGCTGAACAATACGAAAGATCTCTTCAGTCTTCTCAACAACATCAACAACAAGGTCTTGTGTTATCTCTCTCTCTCTCAATCGCTTGCTCTTAATTGTTCTGCTTCTGTTTCATTTCAGAAGAGATAGATTTATGCTGTGAGCGATTGATGGATTATCTATTTGACTTTGGAAGTTACCAATGTGTCTCGACCAATATCATGATGCGTTAGAGATTTTTGTGAAGATGCTAATCTGGTTTTACCGTTTTAGTAATTCAAAACCTGTCTTTGTTCGGATTCAAGTTAAAGTTTTCGAGAATTGGCACTAGTACAATAGAAAGTTTCAATCTTTTTACTCTACAGTCCTGAGATCTTGCTTCAGGTTCCGATTGGTTACAATGTATGATTGCAGAAATAAATTTATGGAGTGGATTGGTAGGAATCATTTATGGAGAAAAATCGCATAATGCTAGAACATAAATTGTGATTCACGTAAATGTGTGATTAGTGAAAACATGAGTTGCAGGGTGCTGATACGAGAAGATGATTGGCCGTTTAGAGTTTCTCTGAACTGAAAACTCTTTCTCTTTCAGTTTGTTACTAAATAGTGTGTTTTCTTGGATCAATGAGCATTGAGCCCTTTATGTTCTTAGTCATTGCATAATCCATGATAGAACTTTGAGTGTTCGCTATGTTTTTCTTACTCTCTATCTTGTGGATGAACCCTTATGTTCTTAGTCGTTGCGGAATCCATAGTCTTAAAAGTTCTAACTTACAGAACTTTGAGTGTTTATTAATGTTGTTCTTACTATCTGATCTTGTAGATGAACAAGAAGAAGCGAGGTGGGACAATAGCAATGTCGAGGGGTGGGAGGAGAAAAGGTAGTCTTATAATCGGTTTCAATACAGACATATCAAAGTGTGTAAGGAAGAAGAACCTTATCAAAATTTTCTTCTTAATCAACCGTAAGTTCAATCTGTTAACTATCAACCATGGCCTGTTTTTATCAATCACTCAAAATCATATCTCAGTATAGTACCGATTGCCTTAATCAGTTTGAAGTTACAAAACACTAGTGTTTAAGAACCATCCTTTATAAACAACCTAAAACAATCTCTGGTCTGTAAGAAAATGGCTTCACTGATGCAAACCTTGAACAATCGTGAGCTCCATTACCAGATGCAAATCACAAACAAAGGCCATTGTGACTGCTCTCTCAATCAAAGTTCATTGGCTGAAGTTGAACTGTGGCTGGAAGCACAAGAGGAAGCAACAACGTATCTGAGATCCATCCTCTCTTACACTGCTACTAGTACTTGGTTTTAGAGTCGGACCAAATCATTAAACAAATTTCTCTTGACATTATTTAAACAAAGCGTTTTAACGACCTTGGGAGTCTAATATGACAATTAAAGGTACTAATTTGATCTTGACCGGTACGCAACCTTTTCTCGGTTCTCACTCTCTGACTTTCATTGAATCTTGTCCCTAGACAAATAACATGTGATGTGTTCATGCTAATCTCCGCCATGGACGGCTTTAAGTCGGACTCTCGTCCTTCATTAATCTAATTACTCTTCTTTACTCATTAGAATATTCCTCCATCTAATTACTCATCAGTCACATATACACATTTTTGGACTAAAACGCTATTTTCGGTGCATGAACCAAACGCCTTAACCGTTTTAATGCGCACTAAAAAGTAACTAAAAGCTACGCCGTCTTTAGCCCCACTAATTTTGTCACGCGCCATGATCGCGCGTGTGACAAGTTTGGATCTACGGGACCCGCCACTTAAAAGGACCCCACGATTCACACTCTCCAAGTCTCTCCCTTTACGAAACAAGACGGTCAAGAAAAAAGTTGAGACTCTTCTCTTTTAGATTTTGAAACCGAAAATCTTAAGCTAATTACACCTTTGGATTTGTATTTGTTCGCTAATACATATACTAGTTTGACGAATCTAATATACCAAGTAAAGCTGTCTCTTTCAGCTTACTTTTTTCTACTCAGATATTAATAAAGTTAGCAACTTCTGAAGCTTCTTCTTAAAACCTCAAAGATGTCGAAGAACCCATCTCAGGAAGAAGATGAAGCCATGCCAATCTCTGAAGTAGTAATAAAGAGATTCAAGCGTTTAAGGCTCGTGTTCGAGCCATCACTAGGAGTCTTGGGTTTTTTCTTGGTGGGTTTGTGTTTAGTCTTCAGCTTCTTCTACCTCGATTACAGAACCGTGGCTAAAACTAAAAGTCATGACTTTTCGGATCAATCGGAGAGATTCCTTTGGCTCAAGGAGCTCGATGGGTTTGAAGTTAACAACACCAAAGTTGGGTTTCTTGAAGAGAGTGGGAATGGTTGTGATTTGTTCAATGGGAAATGGGTTTGGGACGAATCGTATCCCTTGTATCAGTCTAAAGATTGTACCTTTATTGATGAAGGATTCAGATGCACTGAGTTTGGGAGACCTGATTTGTTCTATACTAAGTGGAGATGGCAACCTAACCATTGTGATTTGCCCAGGTAAATGTTTCATTTTCTCTCTTTGTTTGATGTTCTGGGATTAGAAATGTTATGTTTAGGAAATATTGTATGGCATGAGTAGAGTAAGTTAGGAGGAAGAACTTTAGAACCATATGTGTTACTTTTGAATTCAGTTACTTAAAGCTTACTCATTTTTGTTATGGAATGTATCAGATTTGATGCTAAGTTGATGTTGGAGAAGCTAAGGAACAAGCGGCTAGTGTTTGTAGGAGACTCAATTGGAAGAAACCAATGGGAGTCTCTTCTTTGTATGCTAGCTTCTGCAATCAGTAACAAGAATTTGGTTTATGAAGTGAACAATAGACCCATCACAAAGCACATGGGCTTCTTTGTGTTCAGGTTTCATGACTACAATTGCACTGTTGAATACTATAGAGCACCGTTTTTGGTTCTTCAAAGCCGGCCACCTGAAGGATCACCAGAGAAGGTAAAGACCACTCTTAAGCTAGAGACGATGGAATGGACTGCTGATAAGTGGAGAGATGCGGATATATTAGTGTTTAACACGGGTCATTGGTGGAACTATGAGAAAACTATTCGCGGGTTAGCTTCTTTCTTCTTGTTAACATTCTAAATATTAATCAGATTGGTTTGGTTCCTTGACTGAACTTGAATTTGTTACTGCAGAGGTTGTTACTTTCAAGAAGGAGAAAAAGTAAGAATGAGAATGAAGATAGAGCATGCGTATAGACGAGCTATGAAGACTGTAATGAAATGGATACAAGAAGAGGTTGATGCAAACAAGACACAGGTTTTCTTTCGGACATTTGCCCCTGTGCATTTCAGGTTGGTCACACATATCTCCAAAACAAGAATCTTCGATGAATCTTAAAGCTCCTTTTAATTGATGTTTTCTTGTATTCAGGGGAGGAGATTGGAGAACTGGAGGAACATGTCATATGGAGACACTGCCTGATTTTGGAGCTTCTCTGGTTCCAGCAGAGACATGGGATCATATAAAGCTCCTTCAAGATGTCTTGTCTTCGTCTCTTTACTACTCGAACATATCAGAGACGGTTAAACTGAAAGTGTTGAACATAACAGCCATGGCTGCTCAAAGAAACGATGGTCACCCATCACTGTACTACCTGGGCTTGGCTGGTCCTGCGCCATTCCACAGGCAAGACTGCAGCCATTGGTGTCTCCCTGGAGTTCCTGATTCGTGGAATGAGCTTCTTTATGCATTGTTTCTAAAGCATGAAGGCTATTCAAGTCCAAGATCAAACAATAGCGATACAGACAACTTTACATAACATCTTTTGGTAAAGTAGATGGTTCTTGCTCTCTAGAGGCTGGGCTCAAGATTTTGATTGAGTGATTAGGTTAATTGGGTGGGGAATATGTAATTACTTGTTAGGTTAAGCAACTTTTGTTGTAAAGATATTAGTTTTGGATCTCTGTTCTCAAGAAATATTGGAAATTTAAAAGTGTTTTGGTATACAATGATTATGTAACACTTCCAGAACTTTATTTTGCTTTTGATTATAAGAAACAAATCCATATATGATAATAATCGAAGTTTGGTACTTTGTTTGGTCTTCAACGTGAAAAACCGGCACTGTGATGATGATGATGATGATGGTAAGGAATAGAGGCTATGGGAGGACGATGATGATGAAGAAGAAGAAAAGTGCCATAATTGGCGCCGGCGACATGAGACTTCTTCGACTCTAAAACATCTTGTGTGACGGTTATACCCTTTTCCACGTCAACTAGTTTGGTCTGCATCTCATCGTGATCGGTGCAACCGTTGACGGCGTAGACGACACAACATGCGAGAAGCGCAACAACACAAGGGATGGTTATAAGAAGAACATAAATATTTTCCATTATGATACTGTTTCTGTGTTTTTCTTTTGGCGTCTAAGAAAAAGTAGGTCTAAAGAAAATTAGAGAATGTTAATACTTAATAGAGTTACTAAACAAACGCTAGCTTATAATTAAATTCGAGTTTTTTCATTACCATTTTTGGACAGTAAATAAGATGAAATTTAATTGGAAATGTGTTTAGCTAATCCAAAGAATCTTAGATTGGTCAAAGTAATTTAATAATATTTAAATAGTTTTGATTGCGTGATTAGATTAATTTGGTAGGGGGATACGTAAATTACTAATTAGGATGTAAAGATAAAATATCATCAAAGATTTGAGTGACCACATCAAGAGGATGAGAAGGCGGTGGGATGATGATGATAATTAGGACGAGAGGCTATGGGATGACGATGATGATGAAGAGGAAGAAAAGTGGCATAAGTAGAAACATAAGATGTTGATTCCACTACAAACAACAAAGATCCTCGTGTTGCAGCAACACAACTTGTTATAATTAGTTACTAGCTTCTTAATTCTTTTTCTCCATTTGCATCCTTTCTTTGGTTTATTTTTATTATTTCTGTGTCATATACTTTATAAACATCGTTTGCTTCAATTAACAAAGTGATTTTCTCATTAAAGTAAAATGAATCATACAATAGAGTATATATAGTATCAAGCTAAAGGAGACTTAATACTATAACTAACTCAACAAC
>Ga0041059_1003143_pt1 | contig 11567 bp, 11 predicted proteins | sample AraColnosormetaG_FD_56232 | JGI IMG/M metagenome (GOLD analysis project Ga0041059, IMG submission 56232) | Arabidopsis roots microbial communities from North Carolina, USA - Col MF nosort | ecosystem: Host-associated > Plants > Roots > Unclassified | place: USA: North Carolina | collected... | reverse complement strand
CTCTCTCTCTCTCTCTCTCTCTCTCTCTCTCTCTCTCTCTCTCTCTCTCTCTCTCTCTCTCTCTCTCTCTCTTTTTACTTCTTCTTCTTCACTTTCTCTCTGAATCTGCCGTCACGCGGAAGCTTCCGATTCAAAACACTCTCTACATGCATTGTTGTTGTACAACTACAACACTATACGACGAGTCTTCAAGCTTCCGCGTCTTCTTCCTCTTTTGAGAATCGCTTCTTCTTTCCTCCATCGTTGGTTCACGATTCTCTCTGCAATGAGTGATTTCTTCGATGAGGTTAGTTTCATTACTTCTTCCCTCTACTGTTGTTGTTTCACAATCGATTTGGGGATTTGGAATCGAATCTTCTTCGATTTGGGAATAATGAGAAGAAGATGAGAGACTTGGGGTTCGATTCTGGAAGCTTTTATTTTCCACTAATAGATTCAAATCATCCTGCATTTGGCCATTTCATTTCTTAGGATGAATCATGAGAGAAGACTATTTTTAGGAATTTTACTAATCTTGGACACTGTTTTAGTCTAGTCGTCACTTTCTTACTTATGAGAAGATGAAATAGTAAATGATCACTTTATGTTTACAAATTTTGAGTCTAAGTGACTCAACAAGTTGTAACAGTGTTACTGTTTGGTCAACTCTTTGTGATCTTTCCATGGTGTTGATTTTTTGACTCAAGGGCTTCTGATGTGTATATATATCTACAGGGGAAGCAGCAATTCGCAAGTGTTGCTGATGGGAATGCACCACTTAAGTATCCAAGCTTCAAGCTACCTAAGTCGACTTTCGGAGATACTGGCAAACATAGCGCCATTGGTAGAAGCTAAATAAGGATTATGCTCTTCTAAATCAGTGTATCATGATCAAATGAAATATTATGCTAATGAGTAAACTGATCTTCCGTTTTTTGCGATGCAGATGTTTTCCCACTTCTTGTCAAGGAGGCTGCATTTCCTTTAAAAGAAGACCGTGACATCGATACTTCACTGGTGTGTTCTTTATTACTTTACAAGTCCTTACTTTATGGAAGAGGGATGATATGTTAATTAATAGATCGTTGCTGCATCTAAGAACTATATAGATCTTCACAAGTAGCATTGTGGGTGTTCTATAATGAGTCCTTCAAACTCTTCCATTTGTAATAGGTCCAAGACGTGTGTACTATCTCAGTCTTACCTGATGAAGGAAATACAATCCCACAATGTACCTCGCACTTTACTCTCCTGAGCTTCGTCAAGGCTCTGCTTCCATCTAAAAATCAGATGTTGATCGATGCGCAACTGAATTGTCAGAAAACGCAGAACCGCATCAATGTGCTACTGGGAGGCACTGATTCCTATCAATCATGCGTTGTGGACATAAACGTCGAGAAAGGGAATGGTGGTGAGACTGTGACATCTCATGACGAAGTTGTTGCAAGTATGAAATCCGAGAGTGTAGTAAGTTCTTTCTATCTCACAACGACAACATATGCTAGTTTTGCTTGGTCCATATCAAAAAGATGAAATCCAAATGTCTGACTCTTCTTATGTGGTTACTATGATATCTTTCACAGCATATGCAAAAGGTATTACAGAGACAAGCAAGTTTGAGCACTGGTAAGATAACGATATAATTTCACTGAAGTTGCATAATTTTAAGATTTGTCTGTTGTGTTTATGCACTGAATCTTAAGAAAATTTCTGTTGCAGATAAAGCTCTCTCCGAACGATGCCACGATGCACCAACAAACAGGTGGAGAAGATACAAGCGTGCCGCTTCATTTGATTCAAGGAAAATCGTCATCCTATTCTCCATCTTGTAACTATCCTTCCTCTACGTACTTAATTCGTATAAATCTATACTAACGATGCATTCAGTATTAACTTTAAAAAGTCTTGGATTGCAGATCAAGTGTGGGAACATTGATATTGATCTACCTGACACTGAGAGTGAAGCAAAACGGAGACAACAACAACAACAGCTTCAATCACATGTAAACTGTAGCATCTCTTTTGGCCTTTTCTCTCCTTCGTTGTCTCGCTGTTTAGAATCTCTTCCCCAAACTTGTCTTTTGTTCCAAGTTTCAAAATGTTGATAAAATAACACTTGCTCTTGCAAATGCCTAATTAACGTGTAACCAAACAAGAGGTTAAAAAAGTAGAATCAAGAGTGCTTAGCATCGTGATTATCGTTACTATTCTCTTTAGTATACAAATATATACAAAGATAATACGAATCTTCAAAAGTATTTAACAAGTATTATATGTTAATGTCTGAGATGAGTAAGCACAAACTAATTCACTAATCAACTTGTTGTGTTACAAGTTTCATTGAGTTGATAACACTAACGAATGTTTGAAGGCTCAATAAAAAAGTAAAACAAGAGAAGAACAAATAAAGGATAACGTTTTTCGTTTTCCAAGAAGAGAAGAAACAACAAAACCTTCCCGCCGATAATCGTAGTGGCCAAAACAAACGCCAATGGAAGCCTTGTTAAGGAAGACAAGGTTTACGGAGTGAAATGGTTTGAAGGAAGTGTTTATTACTCTCCCAGTGATGGTAAATGGGGAAGAACGAATAGGCCACATCTTTTGAGTTATTGTGTAGTTGAGGAATTGTTGTTATACGGTACCGATATGAGCTTCCGGTGAGTGTTTTGGCAAGAGTCTGAGGAATCAGAATGGAAGATAGTTAAAGGTTTGGAGGCTCTAAGAATATCAGTCAAGTGAACAGTTTTGGTGTGAACATTGTTCTCTTCTGGCTTGAGCGTAATGATGATGATGAGAGATTGGATGTTTGGTGTGCCGAGATTTCGTTCGAAAGGTGAGATTTGGGGTACAATTGAGTGGAAGGAAGCTGTCACCACAGTTGATCCTTCTCCCTTTGGTTCATTTGGTGGTGATCAGAATAAGGTTTTGTATTCTGCTACCGTCAATGTCTAAAACAGATCAAATACAGAACAAGGCAAAAGATTCACATGTGTAAAAATAGTAATCCTTTTCTCTTTGATGTTTTATATTCTGTGTCAGTTAATAAGATGAAAACCACAAAACTAACGTGATCCCTTTTGTTTGCTTCACAAGTTTTGGAATTATGTATTTTTGAATCAACAAGAACAGCCTCCACCACCACCTGCTCCTCCTTGTTGCTCACCTTGTGATGAATTTGAAGTGGTCTTTAGATTCACATCAACCATGTCATCTGATTTTGTTGCCAATGAATATGAGTCTACCCCGGGTAAAGCTGCAGCAATCTTCCGGAACAAAGCCTGCAAATTGAAGAGATTTGGTGTGTTTAGAAATCAGACAACAAGAAACACTCAAATGAACATCACTCCATACTCTTTGTTGAAGTTTTGTCATACCTTAATGTTGAAGTTTTCTTTGGCACTGGTCTCAATGAACATCACTCCATACTCTTTACCCTTGTCTTCTCCTTCACTGATTGATACTTGCCTGTTTTTCATTATATCAAGATTGACATATATAAGACAAGAGAGAATTATATAGTCCATCCCATCCAATTCTTTGCTTAATGTTTGTATTTACCGTTTTTCAACAAGATCAGTTTTGTTTCCAACAAGAACGATGATAACATTGCTTTGACCTCTTTCTCTGTGAACATCCTCAATCCATTTCGAGGTATTCAGAAACGTTTGCCTATCTGCAACACAAAGTATTGATTGAACACATAAGAACACAAAAAAGAAGGTGAATCAAAGAGAGAAACAAAGGTGGACTTACTGGATACATCGTATACAACAATGGCAACAGAAGAATCTCTGATGTAACTTGGGATTAGACTCCTGAATCTTTCTTGTCCAGCAGTATCCCTTTCAATCAAAACTTGTTTTGTTATTGCTTTTGAAATTAACATGTTAGTTTTTAGGTAAAGAGCAAAAGTAACATTGTTCTCACCATAGCTGCAAACGAACTGTTCGATCTTCGAGGTACATTGTTTTCGATAGAAAATCGATTCCAATGGTAGGCTGCAGAGAGTCAGAGAGAACACAAATAAAGGCTTAATGACTAACTAAGAAAGCAAAGAAGCAACAGTGCTTAGCATCATCGATCTTGATCATAATAAGAAGAAGAGATTGATAAATCAACCAAAAAAACAGAGAGCAGAGTGATCAAACAAATGCATTGAAGAAAAACCAGAGTGATATCAGCGACGTAATCTAGGACCAATATGAGATGAAATCGTCTGAACAATCGTAATATAGGAAATAATGAATCAGATCAAACAATAAAAAAACGAAAACAAAAGAAACTTGTTGTCGCAGAGAAGAATTTAAATGAATAAACAAAACAAGTGAAAGGAATCTGTGTAAATACCTGGTACGTGGTGTCGAATTTGTCATACATGAAACGAGTGATGATGCTGGTTTTTCCGACAGATTGGTCTCCTAAGAACACCAGTTTAAACTTTGCCAAAGGTGAAACCGAAGCCATATGTTCCGTTCCGTTGGAAGAAGAAGGAAAAAAAGAAAAAGTGTGATTCAAAGATCAGAAGAATCAGAGTCTCGTCTTTCTTAGGTCTCGACGATGAAGAAGAAGGAGAGCACGACGACGATGACTCGGTCGCACACAAACTTGACAACCTTCACAAAATCGCCACGCGCCCAAATATATTCAACGATTTCCGCGGAGACTTTATATAAGAAGCGCGTCGATGCGGTTGGGTGTATCTGTGTTTAAAAAAAATAATATTTTTTAATGATGAATGTTTTCTAAAATTTCTATGATCAAAGTCTTCTTCATTAATCTTTTAAATCGTTATTTGATTAATTAAAACCTAAACCAAAAAAAGACCTTTAAGCCAAACAAATTTTTGTTAGTTTGTGAAGATACTAGGTGAGTAGTAGCCTAGTTGTAATCTGTAATGAATACCAAAATCTGAACTAACAATTATTTTAACAATTATTTAGTAAACACCAAGCTACTAGTCCACAAAGTGATGAGATTTTTGGGATGATCAGAGATGACTATATTTATTGGCTAATGTAGTGATTTGTCACAATTTTATCATACGTTTTGCATCTGCGTAATGTGATCGAACATTTGAACATAAGCCCCAAATCCACAAACAATAAGACTAATAAGAGGTTTCTCAAAACTTGAACAGACAAACAAAGCACCATCACCAGAGTTAATCCCCTTAAGCATTCTTATAGATTGCAATTAAGAAAAAAAGCTTTAGAACTCGGGAGCAGCAAATATCATATAGCTAATCAGAGATCACTAAGAGAAAGATTACAAACAATTGGAAACATCTTGATTCAGATTTATTAGCCAAATCTCAGAAACACTGAGAGCTTCAATGATTCAGATTCTCAATACACAAACCTCAAGTAATAGAAACAACAAAATCAATAATCCGATAGCTAAAGAAACACAAACCCCAGATCATAATCTGCTCATAAACCCTACTTACCAACAAATCTCATGTTGCTCCATGGAAACTTGGCCGTCCCCGCCGCCGCAGCACCACCTCTCGTCGGAGAGTTAGCCCTTTCACCACCTCGACGACCTTTACCTTTACCATAACCACCAATCTCCCTCTTCTCCTTACGATCAAGCCAATGACTCTTCTTATCATCTTCTTCCTCAACAAAGCTAGATCCTTTCACTTTACTCTTCCTATCTTCCTCGATATACTTCACCGGAAACAAATCCCTAGAAATCGACAATGGACTACGTAGCGTGACGTAAGCCTTCTTGTAATCAGCTTTCGCTATCAACAAACCACCACGCTTCTTCTTCTTCCCATCCATGTTTAAAGTATTCACCTTCTCCACATCGAATCCGTAGAGCGACTCCAGGACTCGCTTGATCTCGATCTTGGACGCGGAAGGAATCGTTTTCAACGCGAATTCGTGAATGTTGGTCAGCTTCGCAGGCATCAGAAGCTTAATCGGAAGATTCGCGAAATGAACCACTCGTCCTCCCAATCTACTCCCCATTTTCAAATCGGAGCTGAGCTTTTAGGTCAGAAATGAAAAGCAGTAGCAAGGGTTTTTCTTCTTTGATTCTTCCCCACTAAAATTAATCCCTCTTCACACACACATATGCTTTAATGGGCCTTAATGGGCCGAATGAGCCTAATAGGTGGTTTTATTTTGTTATTTCAAAATCATCATTACAAGTGAGAGAGAGTAACATATATGTGATTTTAGCCAAGTTACAAGACAACAAGATTTCTTTTACTACAGATTTATACAACAACAACAACAACAACAACAAAAAGACGAATCTCAGTTGAATTCATTTGGGTTTTCTTTATAATGATCATGACCATCTGCAAAGACCAGGCTCCATTGTTTTGCTGTGAGCTAGAATCTCATCATACTTTGAGCCATACACAAATCCCCATAGCTGCAACAATCAATCAACCAATGGTGTGTTTGTTTGCTTGTTTCAGTTAAAAGGTGTTGCAAAATATTGAAATATAAAGCTTTTATTTTTCAAGGAGAGGGATGAAATTTAACTACCTCCACTTCCTTAACATCAAAGTCCTGAGAGTCTGCGAGACAAGAGTTCCCATACGTCTCTGAGTAAGCGCTCGATCCGCTTAGCCTATAAGAACACAATGGATCAATCGATTTGAGGAAAAATGCCTTGTTGTCTGTCGCAATCTTGCAATATAATAAAAATGCAAATATGATTTTAAGAGATTTGGTAAGGAAATCTTACAGCTCACTGTCTAGATAGAGAGCAAACCGTCCACCACCGCCCAGAGCTAGGAATTCCTTGGAGCATAAAGTGTAGAACCGATTTGCGCCTGATCCATAATTACAGGTGAATAATGAAACAACTCCCAACAAGTTCTATGTATCCAAGTAATGCATAATAAATACCTGTGGGACGGTATATTGTGGGTTGTCCTGATTTATTTGTGAAAACAAAGGTACTGTTGGTTCCCTGCCAAAACAACCCAACACAAAAGAATGTTAATTACAGTGAAAAGAAAGAAAACTGGATAGATGGAATCTATATACAAAGATTGGATCTTTAGAACCAAACCTGATACTTTTTATCAGTTGGTATCAAAGGTGCCTCAACAAGACCACCAAAAACCGAACCTTTTCTGTCTCCAACAACCTGAAACACCGGCAGTTTCCATAAAGCTCAACAAAAGGTTCACACTTTTACAATTTGAATCAGAACAAGAATTTCATTTTACCAGTAGGCTAAGACCTGGCCAGAGAAGGCTTTTCCTGTATAGCGTGGATAGTGATATACCATGCCTCCATGTACTAGAAAATTGCAAGATTTCAGAAAAATGATCACACACACACACAGATAGAATATATGAAATAAACCATTCTTAAGATTTATAATCAGCTCGAAATGCTTTGAATGTGTTGTCTCACCTATAAAGCAATATCCATTTCCTCCCTTGAACAAGCGCAGGAAGTGAAGTATAAAGGGAGCGTCTAGACTGCTCCGATAAAAGCAAAGAGGGTTCTGAAATTTCAGGTATAATTGCTTGCACTACTACTGTCACTTCCTCTTTGACATTATTATTCTGCATCGGCTTCATCTCTAAGCCATCATAATATTCAGTCTCCTCATCATCTGGTATCACATCAGAATTTCCCTTTCGCTCCTTGACCCCGGGAAACTTAACAGCCTGGTAAAAATTCCTAAAATGCTGTTTGTACTTGGACAAAAAACTCTTCTTTGCAGCACCACCACTAGTAGTCTCCTTCATAGTTCTAGTAGGATTGGCAGATGATGATGATGTATCGCTTGTTTCTGCCTCAGAATCTTCTTCTTCGTCTTCTTCCTCGTCTTCTTCGTCCTCTGGATCCTGATCCTTCCTTTTGTCTTTGGGATCTGAAGATAACAGTGAACCAAGGAATGCAGAGAAAGAAGAAGTGTCTGGTTCGTCAACCAAATCCTTAGGCTGCTCTGCAGTTGTAGACTCTAGCTGATTTCTCTTAGACTCATCTTCCTCATCCTAATTAAGAAAAAAACAATTGAAAATTAACAAGAGCTCTCATTAAATGATCACACAAATTGAAACTCCCACCTAGAAACACTCAAAATCCTGAAACAACTAAGCATAAACACAAAAGCCAAGAAAAACCAGAAATTCCCAGAGTCAAGAACAGAGATAAAGACTTTAATCCAGAAGAACCCTTTTTAAGAATAATTGTGGGATTGGGTCAACACAAAACACACAAAAAGATGAGAACTTTGGGTACCGGAAGAGGAGGAGGAGGATGAGCGGAGGAGGGTTTATCAGAGATGGGATTAAGAAGACCAGCGGTGAGATCGGTGACAAAGTGCACTGCTTTGCTTCTGAAAGATTTGTGTTTCCCCATTTCTTCTTCCTCCTTTTTAACTCTAATCCTATTTTTAGTGAAAATTGAAAACTTTCAGATTCCACACGATCCTCTTTGACAAATCTAAACCACAAATTGAGTCAGCTTCTCTTCCATCTGTAATAAGCTGTGATCATTTACCTAAAACGCCATTCTTAGAATAATTGGAAACAACATGTTCTAAACAAGAAGACCATCTCTCCCTCTCTCTCTCTCACTATTCCTTTCCTTTACCTTTTTCTCTATTATATCCACTTTTTTTAATTTTCCTCTGAATTTTTTTCTTAAAGAGCTGAATTTTATGCCGAGTGTTTTTGAGACAGCTTAACTAAAAAGACGATCATATTCGGTAAGAGAAGGCGACGAGCTATGATGAGAGATGTATACTTCACCCTTTTAAACCAGTTGTTTAATATAAATACCTTTTGTAGAAATTCTTAGTCAAATAAGACTCCATGGCCCAATGGATAAGGCGCTGGTCTACGAAACCAGAGATTCTGGGTTCGATCCCCAGTGGAGTCGTTTCTCTTTTCAACACGAAAACGATGATGTATTGAAACCATACTTGTTTTTTAAGTGAAGAGTAGGAGAAATGCAGAAACAGTTAAGAAACTTCAAGTATTAGAGACAACACCAAAAGGTTTTAAAGGATCCGTACAATGAGCTCTCTTCAGACTCTAAGAAACTAAATTCTAAAGAAGCTGAAATGTGAGAGTTGAGCATATGCGCGGATAATACCATACAGCCCCGAGTCTTACTTATTAGACCAATGAAATGCTGCTTTCACCTCCGGGAGGTTTCCTCACGCCGCCAAAGTAGTCTCGGGACTCTGACTTTCCGTCTGCGAAAATGTTGTTTCCGCTCATTTCACGGAGTTTAGCTGAGCTTAACTGCTTATCCGCACTACCAGGTGATTCATCGCCTTTGAAAATGCCGTTGCCTGTGAGTTCCTGAAACTTCTGGTTATGTATCTTCTTTGATGTCTTCACAACAGGTTCTTCACTGAATAGTATGTTGCTTTGTCCTCCTGCAGGCTGTTGGAATAGAAGAGAAAATTTACTGATTTGGTTGGGCACTAAGTTTGAGTTTCCTCTCAAAGCAAAAGCAATGGCAAGACTTACGTTGGAAACTTTAACAGAAGTGCGTAAGTTCCTTGGTGCAGGCTCTCCCATGTCTCTGTTACCTCTAGCTTCTTGCTGTGCAGCAACCAAAGATCGAGGCTGAATCTCAGATGGAGGTGCAAAGATGTCATGACCGCTGATCTCTTCAATCTTAGCACTTGATATCTGCTTGTTGCTCTTTAAATCCGCCTCGGTTAGCAAGTTCCCGCTCAGCTCTCTTTGCTTTGCAACCTCGGTTAAAGTGGTTGGTTTCTTCGGGGAAACATTACCGTCAGCACTGAAAGATATCTGACTCATTCCATTCAGAGTCTGCTGCAAAATTCACATAACAATCGTTTCAATTTACACTTGTCTAAATCTGTTGAAACATAAGACAAGACACAAGTAAGCTACCTGATAGTAACGGAGTCCAGTCTTTGGATCAGTAGTAGCATCGGATTCAGATCCAACTTTTCCCTTATCAGTAAATATGCCACTACCAGTCATCTCTTTTAACTTGTACCCTGAACAATTCTTTCTGTACCAAAAAGCGCCATATTAGAGACCGGTAAAGACCTTTACATGTAATGATGAAGTCACTTAATGAAACAATCAAAAATAACAAAGAAGACAAAGATCTCCTCATTAGATAATGAACAGTAGTAGTTTGACATGTAAATGGTGTGGGGCTTTGATGAACAAAGAATGTAATAAAATACTATTAACACTAAAACTTCTCAGAAAAGCCAAAAAGCATTTGACCAATCCCTTTCATAAAAATTTATCACTAAGAAAAAGAAGTGACTTCATCATTCAAAGAAACCATTTTGGTGAATCACAAGATCAAAGCTTTAAACTTTAAGTTTCAGTTGTAATACAAAAAACAAATCCAGGTATACTTATTAGATCTGGTAATGCAATGAGAGATAGAGATTAAATGAATCTTTTACAGCTTATTAAGCGACTGGGCTTCTTCATCTGTGATCTGACCACCGCCTAGAATCTTGCTGATTCCATCGGACGGCTGAAAATGAAAGAAGAAAGAAGAAAAAACCTCAGCTTCTCTCTATAGAAAGAGAAAGTGAGAACATTTGTTGAAGAAACGGACCTGGTGAGAACGAGCGGCGGAAGGGGTTGAGTGGTGAGGAGGAGGAGGAGTTTCCGACCAAGAAAGCAGATCGGCGGTGGAAGTGTGAGGGTTTCTCACCGGCGTGTTTCTCTCCATCTCTTTTTTTTCTCTTTCTTCTTCTGATTCAAAAGGACAGTGAAAATGTTTTCTTCTAGTTCAATGGAAAGATGTATTGTTTTTTTTTTGTACTTTAAATCAGAAAAAAAGGAAAGAAGAGTTTTTAAAAATAAATATATAAAGAGATAAAGATTAGTGTAAAAAGCATTGCAAGTTTAGTATTCTATCAACAAGATTAAGAGCCAAAATTAGCATTTGTTATTTATTGACATGCCAGAAATAGAGTTTTGTACTGAACAATCTAATCCAAATGAAGAAATTTATTCTAGTATCAAATGGATAGTTCTTACAGAAACAAATGTATATATGGAAATAAATACTATAAACTTTATTAAATACTATAAACATAAAGAAAATTTAATATCTCTTGTTCTGTGAGTAAAGAATCTGTTATCATTCAATTCTTTTTACACATTTAAACAAAAATACTTACAACTTTTTTTTAAAAACAAAAATATTATGTAAGAAAATAAAACTGTTTATCTAAATTTAAGTTAAAAACAAAAAAAAACTTTACAGTTTAGATATTGATATATAAATGTTTTTAAATAAAAGAAATAAGTGTTAAGATTTTAAATTATGTCTAAAATTAAGTGATAAATTTTTTAACATACATCAATATATTTATAACATTATTTGCAAACCTTAAAATTAAGTTTAATAAAAGTATGAAAATAAAGAAAGTGTTAAATTCAAATGATGTGTAAACATGTTGAACTTAGGACACCGCTGAAGGACCTCATATTATGGACGGGATGTTGTGTCCGATTAGTTTACACACATCTAAAATTTAACACTTAAAAATAAAAAATAAAAATATTATGTATACTTAATAAGAAAATAATATTTTATTTTAAAAATCAAAAAAAGTATTTTTAGTAAAAAAAAAAAAAAAAAAAA
>Ga0041059_1003142_pt1 | contig 11574 bp, 9 predicted proteins | sample AraColnosormetaG_FD_56232 | JGI IMG/M metagenome (GOLD analysis project Ga0041059, IMG submission 56232) | Arabidopsis roots microbial communities from North Carolina, USA - Col MF nosort | ecosystem: Host-associated > Plants > Roots > Unclassified | place: USA: North Carolina | collected 2013-09-02 | reverse complement strand
TGACGAGGGTTTATCTTCTTTTGACAATGACGACTTCAGAGAAGATGTCGACGACGAGAGAAGTTTATGTTCAACGAGGGTTTAGGAGATAAGTTTATGTTGAATTTTGAATGATATTGGGCTGGTTTGAATTTGGCCCATTAGTTTTCATCAAAACACAAGAGGGGTAAAACGGTCTTTGACTATTAGCTGTATTAGAGGAGGGCTGTATTAGAGAGGACAGAAGAAACTACCCTATCAACCTATTTTTAAAAAAACTGTCTACTTCTCAAATTATTTCCCTAAAAACTGCCTAGTTCTCAACTTATCTCATGAATATAATACTTCTCAGTCTCATGAGCAAGCACATGTCCTCTCTCTCTCTTTCACAAGTTTTTCTCTACTCATTTGAAGTTTATTTACTCTATTCCGACGACCACGACTCCTCTTCATATCTACTCTTTCCGACTCTCTTCTTCTTCTTCTTCTTCTTTTTCCGGTGACTGGAGCAGGAGAAGGTAAAGCTTCTGCCTTTTGACTCTCAAGATTACAAATTTGTTTATTTTTCTTGATGCATGATTTTCGTTTATAATCTCTGTGTTTAAAAATGTCAGATACAGATTCTTTATTCTATCCAGATTCTGGCAGCTAAAGGAAAAGTTGTTTGAAATTTCAGAGTAGTTTGGTCCATTGTGTTGTTGTTGTTGTATGAAAAGAAGCTTTGATAAATGGAGACTAATCAGATTGAGGAAATGGATGTCGAAGTCTTGTCTTCGATGTGGCCCGAAAATGTTGGACCTGAAGCTGACAAACAGTTCAACGTCGAGAAACCTGCTATAGATTTAGACATGTTGAAAGAAGTCACAATCGAAGAGAAACCGACCATTGCAGATTTGACACGGTTACCAGAACTATTGAGTTTGACTCAGCAAGGCTCCTCTCAACTAACCAACCTCGTGAAACAATGGGAGTATATGCAAAACAACGCGGTTCGGCTATTAAGAGAAGAGCTTAAGAATCTCGATAGACAGAGAGAAGAAGCTGAGGCAAAAGAGTTGAAGATCATTGAGGAGTATAACTTTGAGAGCCACCAGCCTGAGTATGTTTCGGTTTTGGATGAGACGAGTGATTTGTTCCGCGGGTTTAGGCAGAAGAGACGAGAAGTGTTGGTCGATAGCAAGAAGATTGAGATCTATGAGGAGTTTGATAGCAAGAAAGTTGATGATGAGGAAAATAGCGAGACAGTTGCTACTACTACGGATATGAATGAAGCTGTGAATTTCGAAAAAAGTAAACAAGAGGAACAGGAAGAAGCAGAAGTTAAAGAGGAAGAGAGCGAAAGCAGCAGAGTGAAAGAAGAAACAGCCGAAACAAAGGCTCAAATAGAAGAATTACCAGAGGAAGGAACAAAGAAGGAAGGGGTGCAAGGGAAGAAGGAATCTCCAACAGCATAGGCTGCAAGAGAACTCGAAGAAGAACAAGGTTAGGGAACAAGGTTTTGTTTCTTGTTCATTTTCTTTCTGACAAAAGTGAATATATTGAAAGAACTAAATCATATAAGAAGCGATAAAATATTACTTACATTCACTAAAGCAGCTTTTGTTCTGATTCAAATAGCCGATACAATTGTGCTCTTGTAAAAGCTCCTACTGCCTTTGAGCTATAACCGCTCCCACTAAAATTCCCGCAGTGAACAACTATAACCATCTTAAGCTTCTTTTCCAAAACTAGATCTACCACACGACCAATCGATGTTGTTGTACTCACACATGTGGGCGGGCTTCTCATCATTGAGACCAATGGCGCATCAAGCTACAAGAAAATAATTAAATGCACAAATATATCAGTTCATCTATCTTTTTTTGTGTCAACAAGTGCTGAAGCGGAACAATATTTTGTTTTAACTCACGTTATTGCAATCCTCCCGATGCAAAAGGCCTATGCAGCTTCCCCTGTCGTCTACAATTGGTACAACTTGCTCCTTGAAAAACCGCATGGCCACATTCTTCAACTGCAGAGTGCCTAGCAGTGGCCGAGTGGCTTCAAATCGAATCATAATGCTTTCTATTGGTTCACTTGGTATCACCTGTGTCAATAGATTGCTGTTAATTACCAAACTTACATCTCAGTATTAGATTGAAAAATTGAGGCAAGTACAGCAAACCACCAAACCTCACATTCTGAGATCATTTGCCTGAATAGAGAGTGTGGGCAATAGATATCTATACCTTACTAAGTAGATGTGGACGCAATATAGACTTGGAAAACCCCAACAATGTTTCTAGGCGGACAGCAGCCTGCGGTTGAACAAAAACCACCCAACTAAGGTTTCACCGGACATAACCGCTTAGTAAATACATGTTTACCAAAACAAAAATCTCATGTCTGCAAATAACTTTTCACATCATACCATGCCTCCACTAGTCGTCCAAGGTATTGTCTTCCACCTTCTCACGATACTTAAAAGAATCCCTAGGGCCTCATCGAGCTGAAAAATAATCCATAAAATTAGTTAAGAGGACCCATAATCATTACCAGACTAGTATCACCAGAAAATGATAGACACCACATAAAGGATAAAACAAATAGAAGGCCCAAATCCAGAGAGTTTATCTAATTCGTTAGTACCTGGCCATCATTGAGAGCTGCTTCCATCAGGAGATTATCAGCTTCTTGTTGAACCGCCTTGGAGATTGATCCTGAAGAATCCGGCCATAAGCGAAGATACAGATTTCTAACCATTCCATAATCCCCTTGGACAGCAAACGCACGCATCATAGACAGGTACAAGTGAGGCTTTGGTCGCAAGACTTCATTAGCTCCACTTCTCTTCAATATCTCACCAAATACACAAAGGGCCCCTGTGAACATATTCAATAAAGACCCTAAGAAGTTACTTCAAGAGCATCTATGTCCGGATGCTGAAAGCAGCAATAATCAGAAATAAATTCATAGTATCATACCGCTTGTTGAACCACACTTCAGCATGGCATCAACTACTGCTGTAAATGCAGTTCGGTCAATGAACACGTTCTCACACAATTTCATTTCCAAAAAAATTTCCTGCAGTGATAACAGATCCGTTGCATCCCCAAACCCCTAAGAAGTAGAATTATCATAAGAGGCAGAAATTGATAACGTTTAAAGCAGAAACTAAAAAGAGTACTAGGCCATCTTCCTACATAATGATCAGATATGTAATGAGATATTGCTGGCTCACCTTCACCAAAGTGGTGTAGGTTACAACATCTGGCTGAAGAAAATCGTCGTAATATTCCTCTGCTTTCTCCTGAATTATATTCAAAACCAAGACATTATAATTAATATGAGCCAAGCTCTACCCCAGTACTACTCTGAGTAACACTTGGAGTATAAAACTGGCCTTTAAAATATACATGTGTGACCTTCATATCATTGAAAAACTTCATAGCCGCATCCAAGTCGCCACACTTAATGCAGGCATGGATCAAAGTATTGTAGGTCAACCTATCTGGCTCCAATCTAAGGCGTAACATTTCATCCAGCAAATTTATTGCAGCTTGCGGAGATTCTGAGTTGACATAGCCCTGAAATATATAACAAGACATATACCATGATGATGCTTCTCTGACCCTAAATCAAATGCAACTATGTGTAAAGAATTACCTTCATCAGCAAGTTATAGATAAGAACTGACGGAGTACCATGATCTAGAAGCAAAATATCATATCGTGCAAGCAGACCATTGGCACGACGTAAATCTCCTGCACTAGATCAATATCAAGTGTTTTTGCATCAGCTTCAGGCCATTTCACTAACACCAAGATTACATAATCAAGATTAGCTGCAGCCTGTTGAGCACGAGAAACAGTTACAGCTTAAGAATCTTACCAGCATTGATAAGAGCGTCAAGCAGACCATAGATAAGAGATGATGACAATTTGGGAGTCCCAGCAGCAGTTCCATACTCTATAGTCTCCAGCATTTGGAACGCTTCATCAATCCTCCGAGCCTTACCCAATCCCTTAACCAATACAAACGATTCGACATCAAATTCAGGTTGACACACGAAATCAAAATTCAAAATTAGAGGAAAGAACCAAAATTCAAAATTAGAGGAAAGAACCAAAATCACCTTCAAGATAGTAGCGTAACTAATAGAGTCGACTCCAATTCCACCAGGTTCCGCCATCTCATGGAACATCCGAAGAGCCAAATCAATATTTCCACAGTGAACGCAAGCTTCGAGAACTGAGTTCATCACAATTGTGTTGAGCCTCCCATACCGTTTCTTAGCGGCTTCTACCTCCTCCACGATCTGACCAAGCTGACGACGGCGCGTGAGGAGAACAATGCGAGAAGTGAGAGGCTTGAGATTGATTCGCCTGGAATAAGGAGTAGCTCTGCGAGGATAACACCGTCGTGTCGGAACAAAGGAGCACGACGGAAGAAGAGGGAGAGGAGTGACAAGAGTAGAAATAGCTGAAATCCGATTCATCTTCAAGGAGACCAGAAGCTACCCATCCGCCATTGATGGGCTTCAAGCTTCACCTTGAGGCTTGAGCTAATCGAAATAGATAACGTTGGAGAGAATCTGAAATCACAGCAACAACAATCAGTCAAGTTATTCTTCACCTTGGCGGGTCGAACAAATGTTACACAGTGTGGAGATTTAACAAATTTGGGCCTTGAGCTTTGAACATTAAAGCCCAATATACTTATATTCAACGTTGACGTGAGTTTTGACTTTTCGTTCCCCTAATCCAAAATTGCTTCTAGATTAAGCTATATCTCTCCAGAACTAATTTTCGACACTGCAACTTTTTTGACGCGGAAACAAAATATGAAATATCCTAAATTCCATGGAGTCTCAATCTCATCCTTATAAATATCATCAAAACTACAACCCTTTTTAACGCGGAAACAAAAAACTAAGAACGGTTCCATTTGTTTTCATTGTCTAGAAGAGAAGAAGAAGAAGGATGTGTTTGGTGTTCGTGTGTGATCAGGACGAGAGGGTGATCGGAAGGTACGCAGCTCCTGGAGCGTGTCCGTACTGCGGAGGAGCGGTTCAAGTGGTTGACGTAAATAGCCAGTGGAGATTCTGCTTCGTTCCTCTCTCTAATAAATCCAAACGTCGTCATCTCTGTTCCACTTGCGGCAAACGACTCATCGTCCATGGCTGAAAACAAAACTCCCACCTCATACGAGATCATTTCTATATGTACATATATCCAAATCTCTGACTTGCTTTGTGTATCGTGTTTCTAAACGTTTGTAAGAAAAAGAAAAGAACATGTCTTCTCTTTTATGATTTCTCTGTATATGTATGAATCATGATTATGAAAATGAGAATTTTAAGAAATTGGGATTTTGGAGAACAAGAATGATCACTTGCAAAGCTTGAGCTTTTTGAAGAAAGAAGAGACTTGGGATTTAGGATAAGGCTTTGTAGCAATACACGTCGGAATATTCTCCGGCTGCTCCATCCATAGCTTATGAGAGATTCCTCCTAATTTCAGCTTCTCTGACAAATTCATCATCTGCGTTTCCCCTTTAACTTCCAGAGTCACCTAATCCCCAAAAAATAAAGTGTTTTAATTAATCCACCATTGATTCCGGCCAGAGAACTCTAAAATTAGGGTCATGTTGACTAACCTTATGCATAGAATCAATGTGCTGCGGATCACAGTACTGAAGCGTGACCGGATCGTCTTTGAACGACCAGATCGCTGCCACTGACGCATGACATCCTTGTGTTACAACGCTCCCAAGTGGCCACGAATCGATTAGATCTCGTCGAAGCACAACGTATTGCACCACGACGTCGTCGGGTTTCTCCGCCGACGAAGCATCGACGACGGCATCGATTTCGCCAGTCTGCTGGCTCATTGAAGGAGAAGCCGTTGTGAATCTTCGGAAATGAGCAAATCGGATCGTAGAATGATAAAACCTAATTCGCGGCGCCGGAGCAGAGAGTCGGCGGGTAACTATCGGGAATCGAAACGCTGCGGAGAGGACGGCGGTCGCCATATGAAAGGAAGACGCACATGGACTTTTGCTATTGGATAAGATTTTTCTTAATGGGCTTTTAGTAGACCCAGTTATTTTCTGATGTCTCCTCAATTAAAATCAAATCTAAATTCGCTCTGGTTTATCACTTAAACGGCATAACCAAACTATTTCATTCGCTCGAAATCCAAACCAAATAAATTGATTCTTATTTTCCTGATTACTCTTTTCTCCTTTCGCGGTTGAGATTTTATGATCTTTCCGAACGAAATCAAGCATTCCGACGTCCGTACACTATCCGGCGCTGCTTAAACCGTCTCTCGTCGCCTGTCTGATCTGTTATCTTCTCTACTCTCCGGTGTCGTTGAGTAATCATTCTTTTCTTCTTCTGATAGAGTTAATTTTCTTTGTTATATGTTTGAGGCTGCTGCACGAAATTTTAGCTGTAATCCTCTGAAAACAAGCTCTGCTGATAGGCATGATAGGGTTTCTAAATCAGGCTTGTTTCTGTTTTGTATCGTTCCAGTGTGTTAATACTGAGCAGAAATCGTGATTTCGCTGAGTATAACTCTTGTTGATTTGGTCGCTTTAGGGTTTTGCTTCTCACTCGTTTTTTCAGTGTTGCAATTTGTTTGAATTATAGAATTACTTGGAAATACTAGCTGATTTAGATGTGATGTATGAACATTGAAAATTTTGGTGTAGAGATTGATTATCAACTTCTCTGCTTTTTGGTAGGAGCTTGGTCAAAAGACCTCTTGATAAGCAAAATATGGGAGAAATGGTAAATTACACACCCTTTCCAGGTTTTTTATTTTCTTTTTCCAATTGTTACCTTGAAAAAGGCAGATTCCACAACATTTGCTTTCGTTGCAAATAGATTGTTTCAATGGACCAAGATATCCGACTGGATACAACACGAGCAAGATGTGAGTAAACAGCTTTTCTTGTGCTTCAGATCCTTTTCTTTCTTTTTTTGGTTTAAAGCTTTCTGGTAATAATTAGTCAATCTTTATGCTCCTTTCCTAGTGTCAAACCTTCTCAAGAGGCATCGAGAATTGTCAGACCGTCTTACTAGGTAGGAAATATGCTTTTGAACTATATAGTTCACTTCTCGATCTTTATGTTTGCTAAGTTTGTATTTGGTGATCATTCATTTTAGGGATTCTGATAAGACAATGTTAGATCGCTTAAACAAAGAATTTGAAGCTGCACGGAGATCCCAAAGTCAGGGTGGGTATGGATAGCTGAATTGCAGAATTGGACGAATTATCTAACTGACTTTTTTTTTGCTTCATAAGTATTTGCTCATCCGTGTATCTATTTTAATCAAATGCTGTATTTGCTCCTATCCTCTGCAGAAGTCTTCTTAGATGGGGAAGAGTGGAATGATGGTTTGTTGGCCACATTAAGGGAACGGGTATGGCATCCATCATTGTGTGCTTCCTTTTATTGTCAACATTGTTGTGTACTTAAAAGAGGTGTTCCAAGCCTTGGTATCTAGTTGAAGAAGACTTAGTAGACACTTTAATAAGGGCAGATCTAGATTTGATTATGTCGTTCTGATAAAAAGAGTTATATGTTCTTTGTGCTATGAAATCTTTTATGCCATCTTTTTCTTTTCTTCTGTTGGCTTTATTGAATTTTTCCTGAACTTGACCATGAACTGTGTAGGTGCATATGGAAGCTGACAGAAAGGCAGATAACGGTAATGCAGGTTTTTCACTAGTTTGTCATCCTGAAGAACGAATTACTTACAGAGTGGGAAATAAGGTACTCCTGAGGTCTTACATTCTTCCAAATTTCTTCTGTAGAGAAATTGATTTTGTTTGTACCCAAGGTCTGTTGGTGTAAGCCTTATCTAAGTCTATATAGCACAGAATTTACCATGATTCTTTCAAGATACCCGCAAGGAAGACTACTTCTGTCACAAAAGATATACTATATGGCTGTAGAAATTTCTGGATAGTCCAAAGGAAACCTATCGTTTTGTTCATTCATCTTGGCCGGATGCAATGTTTGCCTAAAAGATAGATCCAATCAGACCAATCTTGGTTGTATACTTGTATATCTTTGTTGAAGAATGTTGATTGTTGTAATGTTGTGTCTTCCCCCAAATTTTGTAGTTGCTACAAACTTTCCTGATTTTAAAGTTTTGACTGACACCTGGCTAATCTTAAGTTTAGAATGACCTCTCACTTTGAATCGATACCAGGTCGTTTTTGCTTATATATTTGGTGTTTTATCAAACAGGTGATATGTTGCCTAGATGGATCGAGAATTGGAATACAGTTTGAAACATCTACTGCAGGTATTTTGAACTATAACTGGCATTTTGTCACAATTTCCAAGTGTTTTTTCTTTACCAAAAATTATTAGCAGTTATCATAATGATTTTTTCTTCAAAGGTTTCTTACCTTTTGGCGTGTCAGTGAAAGAGAGTTAGCTGTTTTGTCTCCATATTTCTATGTATATGAAGACATTGGGACTTTTCCTAACCTTTTCATCTCCCTGTATATGATAATTAAATCCGTTTTATATAGGAGAAACTTACGAGGTTTACCACTGTGTGCTTGAGAGCAAGTCGTTTTTGGAGAAGATGATTGTGCTTGAGCACACAATTCCTTTCTTTTTGCCGCTAAGTGACTTGGAAAATGATCTTCTTTTTTCGAATGCTAAGGTACCTGATCTTCAGTTTATCCTCTTACTTCCTTGTCTCTTATATGTTTTTGGTTTTAACATTTTTCGATGCCAGAAATTCATCGATAATGTTGGGGATCTCCTGCAAGCATATGTGGACAGAAAGGAACAGGTTTGTCAAAAATCTAGATCATGAGTAGATGTTCAAACTTAGATTGTGCTTGTCATATTGGCCTTTTAAATTGTTGTTTTCGGTCATGACTTCTTAAGTTTTTAACCTGCTGGCTTCTTGTTCAATTTGTTTCTCAGTAAAAATACATCAATATGCTCTCTAGATAGCAATGAAAATGGTACTAAAATCATGTGACCAGTTAACTTGGAGTAAGAGAATCTCAGCACTAATGTATCATCAACCTTGTCAGATTAGGATATGAAATGATTTTTAGATGTATTTATTTTATAATGAAAAACGGGGCCAAATAATCTGGTGTGACTATACCGGGTGTGTTGTTATTCACCACTGTCGGTGAAATATGCACCAAAAGTCTAAAGTGTTAGGAACCTCTTAAATTTCACAAGTTAACCAGGATGCTTCTCCTGAATTTCATTATAGGTCCGGCTTATCAAAGAGCTCTTTGGACATCAGATCAGTGAGATTTATCACAGTCTTCCTTACCACATGATTGAATTTTCTATGGATGATTGTGACTGGTTAGCAATTTCATAGATCCATATACTTCCTCTTAACTGCTGCTACACTAGATATTGATGTGGCCATGTTGCCACTTAAAATTTTGTTTTTATAACCTTTTAAAAAACCAGATATGTTTTGGATTATAGCAAGTTCGTGGTGAGCCTTAGATATGGAGATCTTCTGTGTGAACTTCCGACAAAAGTGAGAATTCTAGTATGGCCAATGCATCATCTGTCGAAGAAACAGTGTACAAGCCCTGGAAGTCCAGCAATCCCTGTGCGTTTACCATTTGCCGAGGATGCTTTCCGGATCCAATCACTACCTGAAGGTATTCCTAGTTTAAATAACGATCTGTTTAAGTTATGTTTCTACGGTTTATTTATTCTTTTGTTCATTGCAGCATACGCAGAGATTATGCCGAACATGCCGAATGAAATTCGGCAATTATTTCAGACTAGTCCAAGCTAAAAGTTGAAGCTGTGTGCAAACTTTCTACTTGTCTCGTTGCTTCGTTGTATGATGTTTGATTTTGATCCTTGTTCCAAACTGTTAAAATAGTGCTATGAAGAATACCTTTTACAGAATGGATTTGTTCTGCTATTCTATTCCGGTTAAATTGTGCTGCTTCATCGATTAGCCCATTACTAACTGCTCGAAACAGAAACAGATAGATGTATGAAGTTTTGTTCTCTATGGCATACTGTGGTTCGATCATATCCTTCATGAATTTACGCACTTGAAAGTCAAAAGTGGCTGTAAATCAACTAAACTTATCTACAATGAGAAGAGATATACATTTGTTTTCTTGGTCCACCATTTAGCAATTTTTCATATTAAAGATCCTAGTTGAAGTAATTAAAAACGAAAAGTATGTTACTAAATATGAAATTACGGTGATGGTAAGGAATCCCGGAGTTGTGTTACCCACTTTGAATTATCTTTTCACAAATCCATCCATGCAAAAACTTTAAGAGTCACTACTTATTTTTGTTGCTGTTCCTTCCCCCATCACTTGTCATATCACAATTTAAGAGATTATGCTCCTTAAACATATCGGAACTTAACATAGAAAGTTCTTGATAAATGAAAAATTTGTTCATTGTTTCAATTATTTTTACTGTATGAAAGAATTCAAATGGGTTTGTACTTGGCAAATTACTTTTTGTATTTTTCAATGAGTTTTTTCTCAAAAAAAATTAGTAGTAATACTCAATATATCTACATCGAATAAGTGACACAAACAAAAATCAACTCAATTCTTCTCTAGATTATGGCCGGACTATCAGACTTAGGATCATAATAAGAGAATGTACACTTTTTCCTTTTTTATAAAACCAGAAAACAGTACATTGGAGATTTACTTTAGATCTATCTTCCTGAGTGATTTATTATTGGAACATATGATTAAGACACTGAAAAGTTCCTTGTCAGAAATATAAATGTAAAGAACTCTGACCAGGGCCCTACACGGGATAGATTATCGAATTTTATTTTAACCCTTTTTAATAATGGAACCCAAAAAAGTAGTATCAAATAATACTAAAATCGACTTTAAAGTAATACTAATCCAAGTGTTATTATGAAACTACTGAAATACCGAAAATTATGGTATAGCCACACACTAATAGAACCTCTTAAACATGTCATCTTATCATCCATCTAACCATCTTAATAAGTTATTTATTCTGTTGGAAAACTAAAATATAGTTTGTATGTTACTCTTAAGAGATTCACGGATGACATTTCCACTCGGAAATTATTATAAATTCTAACAATATAATATTATTGAATTAACAAAATGAATCTATATGGCACCGAGTCATTCATAACAACAATATATATGCCCCCAACTATTGACTACAATAAATCGACAACCAATTTGCAAGTTTTTTTTTTACTTAATCATATGCCACCACGACGTAATCCATGATGGGTTAGTCCAAGGAGGTAAAACTTTCGTGAGATGGTAAATTTCTCTAATAATCTTAAAGTAGTCATAATGTCAAACCCAACTTTGCACACACATGTATTATGTATATGAATATAATATAATAATGTACTAAGTAAATAATTAGGAAGAAAGCTGAAAAGTATGGTCCTGCTTTAATCGAGAATTAAACAAATCCGGTATTTAAGGATTGGTGTCCCCATCCAATTAATATCTCCACATTCTCGTCTTTTCGTCCAAAACTAAAAAAAAATAACAATATCCTTAATCTCCTTCACCACCGTCCATAATTTTTGGCGCGAGAGCAACAAAAAAAAAAAAA
>Ga0041059_1003141_pt1 | contig 11577 bp, 12 predicted proteins | sample AraColnosormetaG_FD_56232 | JGI IMG/M metagenome (GOLD analysis project Ga0041059, IMG submission 56232) | Arabidopsis roots microbial communities from North Carolina, USA - Col MF nosort | ecosystem: Host-associated > Plants > Roots > Unclassified | place: USA: North Carolina | collected... | reverse complement strand
TTCAAAGAAGAGAGATTTGGGGTAATGTGATTTGATTTCGACTTTAAAAAAAAAAAAAAACGTGGCCATTGCTTCTTTTTTTTTGCCACTTGTTTTGATGATTAATTGCAAAAGAAGGTTTTCGAAATTAAAGATCCTTTGGACCAACTTTAATTATCTAGGTTCGGATTGGTAACAGGCATAATTGGATTGCTTATCTTCTAATTGTTATAGTCCGCAATAGGCATATATTTGATCTACTCTTTAATCTATTGGATTCTCAGTCTTTTCTAATGTCAAGAATCTTCGTTTGTTACCTTTTATCACTCTGTTTGTGCCGACATTTTTAAGATCATGGTCGGAGAACAACATATGAAGAGAAGAGAGAATTGGAGCGTCAAGAAATAATAATCCAATATATTAAGATACTTTTGGTTTTTAGACTTTAGAGCATTCTATGAAAGATCATAAAACAATACAGAATAAAATTTATGGTTTTCTAAAAGAGGACCAAAACTCCACTCTTCTACCAAGTGGTCCACGTCCTTCCATATTCCTCCAATGATTCAAATGTAAAGTTTAAGAACAAAATGTATAAGCTGTCTTTGTAGAGCTTGTGGGATCATCAGCCTTGTTTTTGCAGCTTGTTAGGGCAAGCTGAAGAAAGATGACCTTTTTCTCCGCACTCGTAACAGTTTCTCTTTTTGATCTTACCAGTGCTAACCGCAGATGTTAAGCTTGCATCATTAGCTCCATTTGTCACATCAATGGATATCGGAACAGTAGCATAGCTCTCATCCATGAACGAACCACCATTGTTTTCAGTGTCTCTTGTTTTCTTTTGAAGACTATAGCTTGTTACCTGAGTCGGTCCTGCCTCAACAGTTTGGTGATCCAGCGTTGAGTTTGTGTGAGAAGTGTTTTGAAGCTTTATGGGACAGGCTGTAGAAAGATGACCCTTTTCTCCACACTCATAACAGTTCCTCCTTTTGACCTTACCAGTGCCAACAGCAGATGCTGAGTATCCTCCATTATAAGTTTCATTTGTAGAAGCGTATGTCTCATTCATGTAGTAAGAATCACCACTATTCTTTGGAAGACCATAGCTTTGCATAGCCGGTCTACCATCAACAGTCTCTTGACCCAGCTTTGAGTTTGCCTGATCATCAGCCTTTTGAAGCTTTATGGGACAGGCTGTAGAAAGATGACCCTTTTCTCCACACTCATAACAGACCCTCCTTTTGACCTTACTGCTGCTAACCGTAGTTGCAAAGTAGTTTCCGTCATCAACTTCGCTACGCCCAGCTAAAGCCGGTACTGGATCAGCAGCAGCATAAGTATCTTCCATGTTGTACGAACCAGCATTGTTCGTTTCACCAGGTGTATGATCAGTAGCTGGTCTGTCTTTAAGTGCACAACATATCTTGACAGGTCTTCCGCAAATAACCTGCTGATCCAGCTTCAGCGCAATCGCCACAGACACACTATCCTTGAAATCCACATGCGCATACCCTTTAAACTCTCCTGTTTCTTTGTTTTTACCCAACCGCACAGAGTTTATTACGCAGTCAGAGAAGAGCTTCCGTATGTCACGCTCTGTTGTGTCCCAGGCTAAATTCCCAATGTATACCCTGTTATAGCCATCCACCATTTCTGGAGCGAAACCAGAAGATGTTTTCCTTCTTGGAATGGAAGGGGTGGTGGTTTTCACGTATTGCTGGATTGTCAAATATCGATCACCCCTAGTAGTAAAGTAAAGAAAAATTACTCAACCAATATCAAATGTGACCAAGGAAAGTCTTAAAATATTTGAGTCACAGCTATAGATTACTTACATAGCAGCTCTATCAAAAGCCAAAGCACGTTTTGCGCCATCTTCAGTCTGTATAAATGAAACGAAAAAAAATATCAACACAGTGTATGACACAGTCCATTTAACCAGTCTCTAATCTCCAGCCACCAAGGCAAAAAACTAACTCTAAAGTCTAATCCCAAAACAACAACGATCTATGTTCTTACAAAAACAAAAGGCTGCATCATAACACAGCAACGTTACATGGAAAAACTTACGTCAAAAGTGATGAAGGCAATACCACTGAAAGCCCCATCTTCAGGACGCATCTTGCAATCAACTTTAATGATGACTCCACAGCTTCTAAAGTAGCTACGAATCTCATCTTCTGTACTCTGATAAGGAATACCCCCAACATATAACTTGTTAGGAACAACCCCATCTTCTTCTTTACTGGAAAACAAAACACCAAGTCGATTAATTTACATAAAATTGAAACTAACAGAGCTTTAAAATGAAGTCGGTTAAAACAAACTTACTTGTCTGTATTAACTTCAATCTCTTCTACCTTCACCTTCTCTTCTACATTGCCTTCCTCAGCCTTCTTTGGCGTTTTGTTTACCTTTCTCTTCTTCTTCTTCTTCTTATTTTTCTTCTTCTGGGGTTTTTGCTCTTCCTTAGTTCCTTCATCTCCTTCTAACTCGTCGACTTCCACAGCATCGTCTCTCTTTCTCTTCTTTTTAATCTTCGTATCAGTCTTCTCGCTTGACCCACCATTCCCAACTTCATTCTCTCTGATTTCGTCGTCTTCTCTAGCGAAAGTTTCGCAATTTCTTCGTTTCTCTCTCTTCGACAATCTGGGTTTGTGGCTAGATGAATCAAGGAGCAATTTCAGAGACTGAGATTGTGGATTTGTTTCGGATACAGAGACAGATAGTGATTCAGCCAAATCTTGTCGAATCCTCTGCTTCAGCTTCTTGTTCGACAGCACCATCTTCTTCACTGAGACCGCCAAAAACAAAAAACATAAAACCCTAATTGGATGATTTTGATACCACCTACATATGGGCCGGGCTTCAGATTTATTATGGGCTTTTCATAAAACGTCTACTACTGTAACAAAGAGCCCCAAAATGTTTAACTGTTCATCCTAATTTGTATATTTATGTAAAACACCCATTGAAACTGTGCGTTTTGGTTACATTTTTGTTATCTTGCAAAGATTTATTATTTTGAAGGGCCATTTTTGCAAATTAGTGTTTTTTTTGTCTCTCTGACATTTTTAAAAGGTCAGGAAGTTTCAAAAGTGGATAAACTGAGAAAGAAGTGAATCCATAAGAGAAGACAACAAAAGATCTATCTCTATACCACATATTACACTTTTTCTCCAATGGCTTCTCTGAAGCTTTCACCTTCTTCTCCAATCTCCATTTCTAAGGTTGGTGTGATTCCTTCCTCTAAGAAAGGACTTTCATTTCTTGTAAAAGCAGAGCACCATTCCTCGTCTTCTTCTTCTCATCTTCAAGGTTTGTCTTTTCTTACGTGTTTCCGATTCAAATTACTCTCTATATTCTGCTTCTCTGAGGAAAAAACGAATCTTTCTTCAAACCCTTTTATAAAGTTTGTGTTTTTATTTCGTTTTTTTCAGATAAATGTCAGAGACGTCTGATTGTAACATTTGGTGTTGTTGCTCCTTGGATCTCATTGCTTAGTAGAGCTCCATTATCATGTAAGTACCCTTTTTGTTTGTCACTAATTTTGCAATTTTTGTGTGTAATTTTGAAATGTTTGATATGGCTCAGTTGCTGCAGAAAGCAAAAAAGGATTCCTTGCTGTCTCTGACAATAAAGATGCTTATGCGTTTCTCTATCCATTTGGTTGGCAGGTATCAATTTTGTGATCTTCTTTGCCCACTTTTTAACAATTACAATGTCTTGTCTCATTGTTTTGAATGTGTGTTTAGGAAGTTGTGATTGAAGGTCAAGATAAGGTATACAAAGATGTGATTGAGCCTTTAGAAAGTGTTAGTGTGAATTTGGTCCCAACTAGCAAACAGACTATTAAAGAATTTGGCCCTCCCAAGCAGGTAATGTTCTTCTCTTTTGTTTGGTTGTTGTTTTTCACTCTCTTTAATGATTGAACTTGGTTTGGTTACAGATAGCTGAAACACTGATAAAGAAAGTTTTGGCACCTCCAAATCAGAAAACAACCCTTATTGATGCATCAGAGGTTTGCTCCTTTTGATAGCTTTTTTCGACTAATTGAGTGGAGGCTCTTGAATGTAATAATAAGAGAGAGAGAGAGGGTGGTTTTGATTGTTTGGTTTTTGTTTCGAGTGCTGCAGCATGATGTCGATGGGAAGACTTATTATCAGTTTGAGTTCACTGTTCAAGCTAGAAACTACACTCGCCATGCTCTGGGTACCATCACGGTTTTCAACGGTATATACATCCCCATGAATTCTCACATTCATATCTAATACACACTGACTGCAGTATCCAATGCTCATCGAGAAATGGCGTTTTGCTGTGCAGGAAACTTCTACACACTGACGACGGGAGCGAATGAAAGGAGGTGGGAGAAGATGAAAGATAGGCTTCACACTGTGGTAGATTCCTTCAAGATCACTGTTTGAAAATACTGTAATCAAGTTTGCTTTGGTTGTCTCTTGTTTTGCCCATTTCTTGTATTTTTGTCCATTCTTCTTCTCTCTTTCCCTTAACAATATTCTTTTCCTGTAAGAGAGATTCAATAACTCTTGACTTGCCTCCTTACCTCTCTCTCTGCTTTTAACCTAACTTCATCTTGTTTGGTCAATTTGATCTCTAGTCATAGTTTTGTAGCTTCAGCTACTAACCAGAAAGGGCTTATAAAGTGTCATGTTACAGCTACGAGAAAGTCAGTAATCGAAATGCTCTGTCAAGAATTAGCTCACCAGTAATATATAAAAAATATGCAAACTCGAAGTCGCTGTGTCCGTTAGCAGAACCAGCTCTTGTGTTACGGTAGGTGACGGCACAGTACACTGCAACGGCAACACAAATTATTATAAAAAATCTCACCAAAATTATTGGAAAATAATTAAAAGAAAAAAAAGGCGGAAGAAAATTATTTCTTCTTCTACGATTCTTCTTCTTCTTCTTCCTCTCTACAAACTTAGCAACAGATCCAGCTAATTTTAGAAGAAGAAAAAAACAAAATCAAAATCCCTAAAAATCTGAAAATCTAGGGTTTTCAACACAGAAGGTGTTTTGTGTGGTGCTCCTCCGAAGATGATGATCTCTAGAGGTTTATTCGGATGGTCTCCGCCTCATATGCAACCATTAACTCCAGTCTCTGAAGTCTCCGAGCCACCTGAGTCTCCTTCTCCTTATCTCGACCCTGGTGCTGAGTCTGGTGGTGGCACGGGCACGGCGGCGGCGCTAGCGGAGGCTGATGAAGAGATGGATGATCAAGATGAGCTTGAACCACCTCCTGCTGCTGTTCCTTTCTCTCAGCTCTTCGCTTGCGCTGACCGCTTTGATTGGGTGCTTATGATTGTTGGCTCTGTTGCTGCTGCTGCTCATGGTACTGCGCTTATTGTCTACTTGCATTACTTCGCCAAGATTGTTGATGTTCTTGCTTTCTCTAATGATTCTAGTCAGCAGAGATCTGAACACCAGTTTGACCGACTCGTCCAGGTTAGTGAAACTTCTGACAACTCATGATTTTGCTCGGAATTGGCATTTCTGGTTTTGTACTCCAATCATGTGTTCCTCTTTTAAGTTACTTATGCTCTCATTTTTGTGCAGCTTTCGTTGACGATCGTGTACATTGCTGGAGGTGTTTTCATTTCTGGTTGGATTGGTAAGTTTGTTTTTCGCTTATTGTATGCATCTTTTTTCCACAACTGAAATGATGATGCTTAACAGTTACTAAATGTTTCTGATAATAGAGGTGTCTTGCTGGATACTGACTGGAGAAAGGCAGACTGCTGTGATCAGGTCCAAGTATGTCCAAGTATTATTGAATCAAGATATGAGTTTCTTTGATACATATGGTAATAATGGAGATATTGTGAGCCAAGTGCTGAGCGATGTCTTACTCATTCAGTCAGCTTTAAGCGAGAAAGTATGTTCGTCCAACTCCATTTCTAGTTTTATCATTCATATCTTTCTTTGTAACTGTGAGTATTACTTTGTTGCTATTTCTCTAATCTTCTTCCTGATCCTGGACTTTGCAGGTTGGAAATTATATTCATAACATGGCTACGTTTATCAGTGGACTTGTTATTGGATTTGTCAACTGCTGGGAAATTGCATTGATTACACTAGCCACTGGTCCTTTCATCGTTGCTGCTGGAGGCATATCAAATATTTTTCTACACAGACTTGCTGAGAACATACAGGATGCATATGCTGAAGCAGCCGGCATTGCTGAACAGGTATTACAATTGATAGGTTTATTGGGAGATTATGGAATTAGCATCAAGATTTTCTCTTGGCCACTATTCAAAACTTGGAAGTTTGTTGGTGCCAATTGTGATCGCTGACCACTTGAACTATGAAATCTGGAAGCTAAAAACTAAACTCTTTAAGCATTTGAAATTAATCAATTTTCTTATAGTCATATGTGCCTTGTTGGCATGGAACTTCTTTTTCTGCATATATAACGTAGAATTATGCCTTACAAAGTTCAATATCTTTTCTTGTTTTTTGCTCTTATTAATCACTCTTCTCTTGTTAAGTTCAGAAAATGGTAGGTAGAATTGAAGAGGGTTAAGATTGTACTTAGGCTCTAGGTTACTTCACTAGATACAATGAGGTTTTATTGTGATCAAGAATCAGTTAAACTTCTGCCAGTTTCATCTCAAAATGTAGACCAAGGGATAGCCTTGTTTTTGTTTTGCTAGGATGTACATCACTGGGAATGCCTAGTAACCACACTCGATAGTCTATGCATGATTACAAGTGGTTTTGTAATGTGTACCCTATAGATCCCATTTTCTAGTGCTCCCTTCCGACACTAGTTTATTGCCTCAGTTAGAGTCTGGTGTCAATATTCTAATTCTTAGAAAGATTTATCTTAAATGTGCAGGCGATCTCTTACATTAGGACTTTATATGCCTTTACAAATGAAACTCTAGCAAAATATTCATATGCAACCTCCCTTCAAGCAACCCTGAGATACGGCATATTAATTAGTCTTGTGCAAGGCCTTGGACTTGGATTTACTTATGGGCTTGCTATATGCTCGTGTGCGCTGCAACTTTGGATTGGACGATTCTTTGTTCACAATGGAAGGGCAAATGGTGGAGAAATCATAGCAGCTCTTTTTGCTGTTATTTTAAGTGGCCTGTAAGCTTTTCTATTGAAACTGATGTTTCTATATCTATTTTCTCAGTCTCTGTTACATAATTATGCACATATTTTTTTGATGTTATCATTACATATACAGGCAGATATATACATATTTTACATAGAAATAATGTCTTGATTATGCATAAATTGTTTGGCAGGGGGTTAAATCAAGCTGCTACGAACTTCTACTCTTTTGATCAAGGAAGGATTGCTGCGTATAGACTTTTTGAGATGATAACTCGTTCATCTTCTGTGGCTAACCAAGAAGGAGCTGTGCTGGCTTCTGTTCAAGGAAATATTGAGTTCCGGAATGTATATTTCAGTTATTTGTCACGACCTGAAATTCCAATCTTGAGCGGATTTTACCTCACGGTTCCTGCTAAAAAAGCAGTTGCACTTGTTGGTAGAAATGGTTCTGGAAAAAGCAGCATCATTCCTTTAATGGAACGGTTTTATGATCCGACATTAGGTACTTTGACTTGTGATTTAAGATGCACCACTCACCTGTCAATGGTGACAAATATGAGCTGACTACATCTGTGGTTTTCTCTTATGCAGGAGAAGTTCTTCTTGATGGAGAAAATATTAAAAATCTAAAACTGGAGTGGCTGAGAAGCCAAATAGGGTTGGTTACCCAGGAGCCTGCTCTGCTTAGCTTGAGCATAAGAGAGAATATTGCATATGGTCGTGATGCTACTCTTGATCAGATAGAGGAGGCAGCTAAAAATGCGCATGCGCACACATTTATCAGCTCACTTGAAAAAGGATATGAAACACAGGTAGACATCATTTGAAAAGACTTCTGAAATCCTGTTTTGTCAGTTGATTATTCAACATTGAAGTGGGAAATGCCTTGTTTTTCTTCTAGGTCGGGAGAGCCGGTTTAGCAATGACAGAGGAGCAGAAAATTAAACTTTCGATTGCTAGAGCTGTGCTTTTGAATCCAACAATTCTTCTGCTTGATGAAGTAACTGGAGGACTAGACTTCGAAGCTGAAAGAATTGTGCAGGAAGCTCTTGATCTTCTGATGTTGGGACGGTCAACCATAATAATAGCCCGACGATTAAGTTTGATAAAAAATGCTGACTATATTGCTGTGATGGAGGAGGGTCAGCTCGTTGAAATGGGTACACACGATGAATTGATAAATCTTGGTGGGCTGTATGCTGAGCTTCTGAAGTGTGAAGAAGCAACAAAGCTTCCAAGAAGGTATGATAGCTTAGAACTTAACAATTAAGTCGTGTAGTAGTCATGTGGCAAATTATATGTTTTGGGTATTTATTTTCTGGTGTTATGATCTCCCGTAATGTGGTTTTTTGGTAATTACTTGTTTAAAAACTCTTATGTTGGTCCAGGATGCCAGTTAGGAACTACAAGGAGTCTGCGGTGTTTGAGGTCGAGAGAGACTCTTCAGCTGGCTGTGGCGTCCAAGAACCATCATCACCCAAAATGATTAAGTCTCCATCTCTTCAAAGAGGTAGTGGTGTGTTCCGTCCCCAGGAACTGTGTTTTGATACTGAAGAATCACCTAAAGCTCATAGCCCTGCATCTGAGAAAACAGGGGAAGATGGCATGTCTCTGGATTGTGCTGATAAAGAGCCAACTATCAAAAGGCAAGATAGTTTCGAGATGAGGTTGCCACACCTTCCTAAAGTTGACGTTCAGTGTCCCCAACAAAAATCAAACGGCTCAGAGCCAGAGTCCCCTGTTTCACCCCTTTTGACATCAGATCCTAAAAACGAGCGTTCCCATTCGCAGACGTTTAGTCGTCCTCTTAGTTCTCCTGATGACACTAAAGCAAATGGTAAGGCGTCTAAGGATGCTCAACACAAGGAGTCACCTTCGTTTTGGAGGTTGGCACAGCTTAGTTTCCCAGAGTGGCTTTATGCTGTATTAGGGAGTCTTGGTGCTGCCATCTTTGGTTCTTTCAATCCTCTTCTGGCTTATGTCATTGCGTTGGTAGTTACGGAATATTATAAAAGCAAAGGAGGCCACCTGCGCGAGGAGGTTGACAAATGGTGTTTGATCATTGCCTGCATGGGGATTGTGACAGTTGTTGCCAATTTCTTGCAGCATTTCTATTTTGGCATAATGGGAGAGAAAATGACGGAGAGAGTTAGGAGGATGATGTTCTCAGGTATTGGAAATTTTTTAAATTCATTATAATTTACTTTATCCCATTTTAACTACTTTTACTTGCCTGAGTTCATTAATTTCTCTGATGTTTCAGCAATGCTGCGTAACGAAGTTGGATGGTTCGATGATGAAGAGAACAGTCCAGATACATTATCCATGCGTTTAGCAAATGATGCTACTTTTGTCCGAGCTGCCTTCAGCAACAGGCTTTCAATATTTATTCAAGATAGTTTTGCTGTTATTGTTGCTCTTCTGATTGGGTTGCTGCTTGGTTGGCGTTTGGCCCTTGTTGCATTGGCAACTCTGCCAATTCTCACTCTTTCTGCCATTGCTCAGGTTTGCATCGCTTCTTCTATAAAATTGTTTGAAATTATTTATATTTTAGTCAATTTGTTTTCATTTTCCCCTGTCACATGTGTTTCTGACTTTGCAATACCTTTCCAGTTCAAGTAGCGATTTTAGCTTATGCTTCTTTGTTTTCTGCCATCTCATTCTCAATTCATGTAGCTCAAAAATGTTTGTTTATTCAGCTGACACGACATTCTAATCATTCTCAAAACGAATTTGCAGAAACTGTGGCTTGCCGGATTCTCAAAAGGCATACAGGAGATGCACAGAAAAGCATCTTTAGTTCTCGAGGATGCTGTTAGAAACATCTACACTGTTGTTGCTTTCTGTGCTGGTAACAAAGTGATGGAACTGTACAGGATGCAACTCCAGCGGATACTCAGACAGAGCTATCTCCATGGGATGGCTATTGGTTTTGCGTTTGGTTTTTCACAGTTTCTTCTTTTCGCCTGCAACGCGCTCCTCCTATGGTGCACTGCGTTATCTGTTAACCGTGGATATATGAAATTATCGACAGCTATAACGGAGTACATGGTTTTCTCATTTGCTACATTCGCCCTTGTGGAGCCATTTGGATTAGCACCGTATATCCTCAAGCGACGTAAGTCTCTGATATCAGTGTTTGAAATAGTCGATCGAGTCCCTACGATTGAACCAGATGATAACTCTGCTCTCAAACCTCCTAATGTCTACGGAAGTATTGAATTGAAAAACGTAGACTTCTGCTACCCAACTCGACCCGAGATACTAGTGCTGAGCAACTTTAGTCTCAAAATCAGTGGCGGACAGACTGTAGCTGTTGTTGGCGTTTCAGGTTCTGGAAAGAGCACGATAATCTCACTAGTAGAGAGATACTACGACCCAGTTGCTGGCCAAGTCCTACTAGATGGGAGAGACTTAAAGTTATATAACTTGAGATGGTTGAGAAGCCACATGGGTTTGGTTCAGCAAGAACCCATAATCTTTTCCACAACAATCAGAGAGAATATCATATATGCAAGGCATAATGCAAGTGAAGCTGAGATGAAGGAAGCAGCAAGAATTGCAAATGCTCACCATTTCATCAGCAGCTTACCTCACGGTTACGACACACATATTGGGATGAGAGGCGTAGAACTTACCCCTGGACAGAAACAGAGAATAGCAATAGCACGCGTAGTACTGAAGAATGCTCCCATCATCTTAATAGATGAAGCCAGCTCGTCTATCGAATCTGAATCGAGTCGGGTTGTGCAGGAGGCTCTTGATACATTGATAATGGGGAACAAAACAACAATTCTGATAGCACATAGAGCGGCTATGATGAGACATGTGGATAACATTGTGGTACTTAATGGAGGGAGGATAGTAGAGGAAGGTACACATGATTCTTTAGCAGCAAAAAATGGGTTGTATGTACGTTTGATGCAACCACACTTTGGTAAAGGTCTACGCCAACATCGACTGATATAGAGTTTTGAGGCTCCATCAATGATAATGATTTTGGCATCTCTGATCAATGATTCTCCGGAGGATTACAAGATGTTCAAAAAAAACCCTATACAACCACGGGTAGTTCTCTAGCAGATAGGGCCTGTAGATGTAGATTTCCATAGTCTTCGAGCTGCTTATTCTTTTTTTGGAGACGAAGCATCAGAAGTAGGTCATGGTCATTGCTTCGTTCTCCAAAGTATATCGATTTTGTCTATTGAATCTGAATATTTTAGGAGGTTGGTAAATCATTTTGGAGGCTGTTTATTTGCCTTTCCTTTATATGTGTCTGTGCTGGTTTGTTCTTGCAAAAACATGGATGATGTATGTAAAGCTTAAGAAAATAGTTGAGAATGTGTAAATGTATTCATTTATCATTGCACAAGCACAAGCACAAGATACAGGGTTCAACTTTCAGAGAGATGAAAAGATAGGCACACCGGGCAATGTAGCACCGGAATCAACAATGTATGTATTCCCGGATATATATTGAGAAGAGTCATGAATGAGATA
>Ga0041059_1003140_pt1 | contig 11579 bp, 8 predicted proteins | sample AraColnosormetaG_FD_56232 | JGI IMG/M metagenome (GOLD analysis project Ga0041059, IMG submission 56232) | Arabidopsis roots microbial communities from North Carolina, USA - Col MF nosort | ecosystem: Host-associated > Plants > Roots > Unclassified | place: USA: North Carolina | collected 2013-09-02 | reverse complement strand
TTTTTTTTTTTTTTTTAGTTTTGCAAAACGTGTTTTCTCAGTTATTTGTCGTCACTTCTTTTCATCTAATTTTTTTGTCAAAAAAATTTGTTGCCTCTTTTATCTTTAAAGCTTGTATTGTTTTTTAATACGTACTTTATTTCTCATACGGTAGTTCTGAGAAAATGGTAAAACTGCCAAGCATTTGCAATTTTTGACGAGGAGGAATTTTAAGTAATAGAGAGAAAAATTCTATTCGTTAAATTCTTACAAGAAAAAAAAATCTTATAAGAAATTATATAATTATCTCATCAGGTTTTTAAATGAATTTGAACTCTCAATAAGGTTTACTCTAACGACTGATTTAAATGAACTTATAGTATCAACGTGCATATTCCAATTTTTTTTTTTTTGACATCTTTTCTTTTTTTGTCCGTTATTAGAGTGATGAAAGAATCTGTTGATTGAAATATGGTTGCTCGATCCCCAAGGTTGAAGTTAGAGAAAGATCTTTTCGAAGGAAGTATGAGACAACTACATGGAAAAGAAAAATCTTAAAATAATGTAGAAATTTTCTTAGTAAAGAAGAAAAGATGGCTCGCGGCATAACTGGAGCATTTATGAACTGTTGGTTTATTTGGTTTCTATTTTGTAAGGACATGTTCCTTTCCTGACATATGTCATCTTCTTTACATGACGTGTGCCTTCTTATTTTACCAACATGTGTCGGTTTCCTCTTCAGATGTTATTTTAGGTCATTCCATAATATCGAGATGCGACCCTGACAGATATATAATTCCAACTGGAACTAGTAGTGATAGATACAATTTCAGATATAAACATTTTAATTATAAAACAGACTAAATATTTTAAAGATTTTTAATGAACACTTNTTTTAAAAAAAAAAAAAAATTCTCTAGGTTATAGTCTTTCTTTTTGTCGATTCTATAGGTTATAATCAATAATTACCAAGGATAATTTATATTTTATTTTCATCCATATTAAAATTTTATACTATTGTTTAACCCAACTTGATTCTAAAACCAGAGTTGAATAACAACAGCAAATGATGATAAGACGCTGCTCTGATTACACTTCACTCCGACAAGACAAAAGTCACAAAAATCCATTTCGCCCGCCGACACATCGTCGATAGACCGACATATCGTAAATTAATTCCTAAAAGATTTTTCTTGGTCAAGCCCAATGTAGTAGTATATAAACATTCTTGCACAACGTACACTCACAGTCCATACTTACTTAGTGAGTACTCCAAACATAAGAAACATGCCAAACACTAGCAGCTCTCAAAGCTTCACTATCTTCGTTGATGGTTGGTTAATCCGTCACAGGTATTTCGTTGAACAGCTTATGTGTGCTTCTTCCTTGGATGAAACTAATCGTATCTCTCTCGAAGAACAACAATCTCTCGTGGCCCAGTTTCTATCTCACTGTCTTCAATACTACCAAGAGAAATTCGCCTCCGTTTCCCTCGCCGGGGACAACGTTTTCACTTTCTTCTGCCCACCGTGGTTTAACTCCTACGCTAAACTTATTTTATGGGTCGGCGATTTCAAGCCTTCTCTTGTGTTTAAACTCACCGAGGTCTCCGTGGCCGACCTCACGCGCCACCAGAAAGACCGGATCTCGAGTCTTAAGTCGGAGACTAGGAGGAAAGAGAGAGAAGTTATGCGAGATTTCGCCCTCGTGCAACAAAGCGTGGCGGATCCGCCGGTGATGCTCGCGGCGAGGCGCGTGGGAGCGGTGGGAATGGTGGACGGAGAAGAAACGGATTTGGAGGAGGCGATGGAGGTGCTTAAAGCTGGGATGGCGGCAGCGATGAACAACGCTGATCAGCTACGGTGTTCGACGGTGGGGAAAGTGGTGGAGATTCTTACTCCGCCGCAAGCGATTAAAGTGTTGAGGACAATCGGACAGCTTCACCTCCGTCTGAGAGACAGAGACCAAGAAAGAGCTTAAAAAAAAAGATACTTAATTTGCTTTGCTCTGCTTCTTCAACAACGATGGAGTCATCACTAATTTTTGTTTTTCGGGCTCAACCACTTGATCCTGAGATTTAGATTTCCTTTTGGTGATTTATGATTTTTAAAAGATTTGAGAATTGGGCTTTTTTGTTTGTAGTGATATGATGTCATGTTTTTTATTTTTGGCTTCTCGTTTCTTCCTTAAATCAGTTCTTACTAAATCTCATCAGTTACTTTTACAATCAGACCAAAAAATGTCAAAAGTACACAGTACTTGCTTTCAAAATCCTACGTAGCTTATGATGTGGTCGCCATGTCATTTATAGTACTTTACTAACTTGCTGACATGTAATTGTTGAAAAAATATTACTTTTATTCCATTTATCAACACAAAACTGGGCTTAAAGCATTGGGCCAACAACAGTGAACAACGGGATACAAAAAGAGTTCGTAGTTCTGCAAATCGAATACAGGAGGTCCAATATTTCAAAAGATGCATATTTTTCTTGGCTAAATTGGTCAATGTTATTGTTAGGCATGGCGTTGACTTTAGAGGCTTCCTAGAGATTGCCAGATGAGGGAGTAAAAGTCAGCTTTGATGGGCTTTTTCATACGTGATAAGCCTAAGAATATAAACAAACAATGCTCTAACTGAAGAATGGATTGAACTATTTTTAATCCAAGTCTAGTTTACATACACAAAGGTATTGTATGTTGACATGTTGTAATAGATTCGAATTTTCCACAAGTCTATCTACATTGTGGTTTGAGTCATTATTCATTTATTCCTTCCAATTTAGTGAAACTTAAATGATTATCTGAAAACAATAAATGATTATATATACTAAAAAAAAAAAACATATCGCTGCTACTAATTTTAAACAATTACAGAAAGAAGGAAGAAAAAGAACAATTATGCAAACAAATGTCAACTGGTTATATCATGTCGTTGTTTAAATATTATAACTATATTATTCTCAAACCAAGGTATTGAACAAACGTTATGTCAATGCAATCAAATTACTCAAACGTTAAGCATAATAAACAAAACTTGTTTTTTCTTTTCTTTTCTTTTCTTCTTCTTCACGTCATGAATTGTGTCCTAAATAGAAGTTAAGCCTCTCAGATTTTTTTCCCGGATGATAATGTGTAGTATTTACACGTATAGATTTTTCAATTTTATTGTCTCATACAAAGATTAAGATTATAAAAAACTTGGCGTTGAGGAATAAAAAATAAAAACGTGTTCACCACCCGCCGATTTAGATACCGTTTTCACATACATAATTAGAATTTTTCCGTCCAAATTGTTTTTGGTCAAAGCCTCAATGGTCTTGAATTGACCTGTTCTTAAAACCCGACCCGGATCCACCTGCTTCTTTCAACTAACACACGCTCCTGATCCAAACCATTTTTTCATTTTTCAAATCATTATCAACTCTCTCGCTTCTTCAACGATCGCATAAATTCCCTCTTTGTCTGCTCGATTCCTGATCTCTAGGGTTTGGGTTCCGGAGACGAAGGGGGTGTTTCGTGTGTAATTGAGATATTGAGATTATTGCTTTGTAAAACTCAAAATCTATGGCGGTTTCTAGCGCCTTCGTTGTTACACCGAAGCTGGAGAAGCTGTTAGCGAATCACCATAATCCAACGTATTCTTCTTCTCCGGCCCCGTTGGATGTAATTGGGATACGTGCTCTTCCGATGAACAATAGGAACAAGCGAGGTCTGATCCAGAGAGCGCGTTGCGAGATTTCTCCGTCTAATAAGGCAGCTAGCATCTCAGCTCTCGAGCAGCTCAAGACTTCTGCTATTGACCGTACGAATTTCTCTGCTTTTCAAATGTTTGAATTCTAGATTTGAATTTGATGATGGGTTTTTGTTCGTCCTGCCAATTTTGAATTTTGAAGCTATTCAACATGTTGCATTATCCATCTTACCCAAAGATGTATCTTTTAACTTTAAAGCAATCTTCTCTAGTCTTGACTTTGTTTAGTTGCGTATGAAATGATTACTCTGGATTTAGATTTGTGGAGGAGATTGATTGTATACTTCTTGAAGCCCAAAGCTCTGTTTTACTGAACTCGATTCTTTTTTGGTAACTAGGATACACTAAGGAAAGAAGCAGCATTGTGGTGATTGGGCTTAGCATTCACACAGCTCCTGTTGAGATGCGTGAGAAGCTTGCCATTCCAGAAGCTGAATGGCCACGAGCTATTGCTGAATTGTGTGGTTTGAATCATATTGAAGAAGCTGCTGTACTCAGTACCTGCAACCGAATGGAGATTTATGTTTTGGCTCTATCTCAGCATCGTGGAGTCAAAGAAGTGACTGAGTGGATGTCTAAGGTGTTTCTCTTTCCCATGCTTAATCTCAGTCACTAGAATGATCTTCTTCTTATGTCTGAGTAACTTCTTTACTGGTTGATGTTTTGGGCATTTCTCATTCTCTTGCAAATGTTCTTATCACTAATGGTAAATGCTGACATATGTTATTTATTTTGTCAGACAAGTGGAATCCCGGTTTCAGAAATCTGTCAGCATCGTTTTCTATTGTACAACAAGGATGTCACGCAACATATATTTGAAGTCTCAGCTGGTCTAGACTCTCTTGTCCTAGGTGAAGGTCAGATACTTGCACAGGTTAAACAAGTTGTTAAAGTAGGTCAAGGAGTCAATGGTTTTGGGAGGAATATCAGTGGGCTATTTAAACACGCAATCACAGTTGGAAAGCGTGTCAGAACAGAGACAAATATCGCTGCTGGGGCTGTTTCCGTTAGCTCGGCTGCAGTTGAACTTGCTCTCATGAAGCTTCCCGAATCTTCTCATGCATCATCTGCTAGGATGTTGGTAGTTGGTGCTGGAAAGATGGGGAAGCTTGTAATCAAGCACTTGGTTGCTAAAGGTTGCACCAAAATGGTGGTTGTGAATCGAAGCGAAGAGAAAGTTGCAGCTGTCCGCAATGAGATGCCGCCTGGCGTTGAGATTATTTATAAACCCCTTGATGAGATGCTGTCTTGTGCTGCAGAAGCTGATGTAGTCTTTACTAGCACAGCATCTGAGACACCATTATTCTTGAAGGAGCAAGTAGAGACTCTCCCTCCTGTTAGAGATGCGAGGCTCTTTGTTGATATCTCTGTTCCTAGAAATGTCGGGTCCTGCGTCGCTGAAATAGACGGTACACGGGTTTTCAACGTGGATGACCTCAAGGAAGTCGTTGCTGCGAATAAAGAAGACAGGGTGAGGAAAGCAATGGACGCTCAGGCTATAATTACAGATGAATCAAAACACTTTGAAGCGTGGAGGGACTCGTTGGAGACGGTTCCAACAATCAAGAAATTAAGGGGATATACAGAGAGAATTATAGCTGCAGAGATTGAGAAATCCTTGCCCAAAATGGGCATTGACATGAACAAGAAGATGAGGAAAACAGTAGATGATCTAATCCGAGGTATAGTGAACAAGCTCCTGCACGGTCCAATGCAGCATTTGAGATGCGATGGGAACGATAGCAGAACGCTGAGTGAGACACTAGATAACATGCAGGCTCTGAACAGGATGTATGGACTTGATGCAGAGATACTCGAGGAGAAGATTAGAGCAAAGGTGGAAAAAAAGTAGAGAGAAGAGAGCCTTTGTTTCATCCATTTTTTAGGTTCGTAGAGGTTAAAAACCGGCACCTTTGTAATATACACACTTGAGTAGAGGGTGAAGACAGCCTCTGGGGAAGATGATCTTCTGGTTCATGCCCTTGATGGGAAGCATACCATAATTGTTTTATTGCGTTCTTTTGTTAAAGTTAAAAGTTTAAAACTTTGTACACATAATATATATACATTTTTTTTTCCCTAATTAACATTTGCGTTCGAAACAGTGATAACCATTATTGGAGAAGCAAACAAAAAGGCTTTGAAGATTTTTTTATTTTTAAAATAAAATAAAATATACAACTATCTTGATGTGATGTTTGGTTGAGAAATAAAGCCTTGACGTAAAATTTCGGTTTCCTTCATATTTTTGCATTGATTACTCTATGTAAGTAAATTGATAATCCGTCTTTCACAATCAAACCATTCCATCATAAAAAAAATTACAACAACATTGCAACGTTTTTGTTTATGCAAATTTTCTTGGGATTTTTGGTAACTAAAATTTGGGAGTTTTTGCATGAATTCTTAGGGTGAATCGATTTTTTTTTTTGTAAGCAAACGAACCTAAACTTGATCAACAAACAGTACAAAAATTCTAGAATATTGGTGTTAATTACTCAATTGCTAATCATAAAGGTTTCTAGATAGATGGTGTTAATTACTCAATTGCTAATCATAAAGGTTTCTAGATAGATGTGTGAGAGAAATTTCTAACTAAAATATTTCGACATGTTTTTGACGACAACTATCTTCAGTTATATCAAAGACGGAAATGTAAAGTTTCAAAGCTAAACGAGTAAAGACTAACGACTAACGAGTATTAATTTTTCCAGTTCAAGGCAATATATAATATATTAACAAATTTCTTGTAGTGCACGATGTCTTTTGTCTCTTTCGGTTTTTCATTTTCTACATGCTTCGATCCGTATTTGGCTCTAAGATCCAATGTTGAAAAATTGGATGAAAAATAAAATAAAATCAATTTCTTGGTGATATAAACAAAATAGAATATATGATAATATATTTATATTACTATGCCTCAACTTGTTACGAGATACTGAATTTCATGATCATATGGTTTCTTTAGATCCATATACCTTTTGTATATATGGAACAAACCATTCATATCGACCGTGATTAAAGAGAAAAAAACTCTTTAACTATCGTTTTGTTCTTGTTGTTGTATTAATTCAAATGAGTCTTGGGGAATTAATTCCTCTGAATGATAATTAGAATCTAAAACCAAAAATATAATACTTGGAAACAATCATTTGAAATTGGTCGTTGTTATACATTAGTAAGACCAAGCTAAGAATGAGTCTGCAGATCAAAAAGTTTGACTTGTATTTGCATGAAAGTTTACGTACAATTCGACTTCACCTGTGTGGTCTTGATTATTTCCCAGTATATAAAGGAGACAAAGAGAGCCCATCATTTTGCCTATCAATATCATCACTTTACGATAACCTTGAGATCAAAGAAGACCCCTTGAGATATTATTTTCCTGCTAAAAGCTCTTTTTAATAGGTTTGATATTGCAATTCTAATCTTTCTAGCTAGTGTAATTACTGTTCTCGATAATATGTTGTCTGCCTATATCATATTTACAATGAAATTATTAGTTGTTTCTTAAAGAAAATATTAATAATATAATGTGTAGAGAAATGGATGCAAGATTCTTGTACCCCTTGGAGAGCTGTAAAATCATTCACTTGGTAAGTCACAAATAATTAGGATGAGTTATTACACAATTCACTCTTAATATGACTTTGGTGATGATAAGTATTAATGATGTTTCTTCTTTGTTTTCTTGAAGTTGCGACATGGACAAGCGTTGCACAATGTAGAAGCTGAGAAAGATAGAAATGCGTTGTTGTCTCCTCATCTTTTTGATGCTCCGCTTACCGATCATGGTCACCAACAGGTGAACCCTAAATCCTAATTTTTTTTTGTCTCAACCACATGGATCAAAATCGCCTTAGGAGATCTCCTTCGTGCATTGTGATAACTTCTAATCGTTTAACGCTTCTCTTAAGGTTGAGAATCTCCGCGAACGAGTTGTTTCAAGCGGGCTACTAAAGAGGGTTGAGCTAGTTGTAACTTCTCCGTTGTTTAGGTAACATATACTTGTACACATTCATTGAAGCCTAAAGTTGGTTATATTTGTATGTTTATTTAGTGACTTGGAGTGATTATTTTTATTGGCTTATGTATATATAGAACTATGCAAACCGCAGTTGGTGTTTTTGGAAATGAATACAAACAATCGAGTATGACAAGTAGCCCTCCCATTTTGGCACTTGAGGTTGCTCGAGACCGTAATGTATGTTTGATATATACATGGAGAAACGTTTCATATATTCATCGTCGTCTATCAAACAATTTCATGTTAACCATATATCGAAATGTATATATATGTGCATGCAGGGAGTCCGTCCTCCTGACATGAGAAGAAACGTTAGCGAGTATCAAACTCTTTTCCCCACCATCGATTTCTCTCAGGCAAAGAGCTTTTTTCACTCTTCATATAAATAAATTATACATGAAGCTTCCTCAACATATGTAAGGATACACGCATTGTGGTTTCTCTAATATTTTGGATCATGCTATAGATTGAAAGTGAAGAGGACAACCTATGGAGACCGGATGTTAGGGAGTCCGAAGAGGAGATTTTGGCGAGAGGGTTAGAGTTCATGAAATGGTAACCCTTATAAATTTTGACTTCGTGAAGTATAAATAACATTAGCATATATCTTGTTAGAAAAATACATTAATTTTGCTGTATTTAGGTTATGGAAGAGGCCAGAGAAGGAGGTCGCAGTTGTTAGCCATGGAATAGTTTTGCAGCATATGTTGTATGTGTTTGCAAACGATTGTGACCTGTCAATTAGACATGAACTTTGCAAGAGGTAATACAAAGGTTTCAATTTTGCAATATATATTGTCCAATTATAATCTATTGATCACTAATATGTTATTTTACAGGTTTGCCAATTGCGAAATTCGTACTGTCGTGATTGTAGACAAAGGGTTAGTGTGATCTTCATTTACTTAATTATGATTATAGTCATTTCTTGACCATTAGCGTCGTTAATACTTTTATTTTTCAGCATGGCTTCATCTACGGAGAATTGATTCCACGGAGGAAGTTTCAAAGAACTGACGGAGTCTTTATTAAATCAACTTTGAAGAAATTACGTATTATTGATTTTATTGTTAAAGCTCAATGAGCTTCTTCTATCTGCGTGAAACCCTCGCTTATCTACTTTCGGTCTTTTGCATTTGTTAGGAAATGTATTAAACAAACTGAATTAAAACTATCATATATATAATCTGATATGTATTTAAGAATATAATCTGTTTTGTACCTTTGTTTAAGAGACTTCCAAGTTCCTTCCAAGTAACCAACCTATCTATTCCAAAAGTCGGTAACCCACTTCGGGCAAGCTCCGTATATTATATACGATCAAATTAAAAGACTTGATATGCAATCTACAAAAAAAAAAAACGAGAAAAAGCTACTTCAAGCTTACAGATTTTTTTTTAAATATATTTGAGCGTTGTAAAACACCACACCAGTGTTTCAAGATTTAGCACATCTTTCTTGATACATATTTATTTACTTTCAAGTTTCAACGGATGATTCCAACGATTTTACAAATAACTGCATGAACCAAAAACTCTACATGAATCATTTTCTTTCAAACATTTTGGTGAGTGGTATACCTCTCTGAATTTCTCATTTATATTTTATAAGAAATCTAACAATTCTTTTAGTATGGAAAAACAATTTACGAATATAGTTTTGCAAAAACACCTAAAGAATATCAAAAAGATTGATGATAATAATAAATAATTATGGACGGTTAAAAGGAATAATAGAAGTTGAGAAAAAAAGGAAAAAGAAGAAAACTAATGACCAAAAAACACGGCATATGAGAGTTGACGTGTGACCCATTCAACTATAAAAAACTTCAAATATACTTTCAAAGTGGCTTCTGAGTAGCTTCCATGAAACTGACTGGTTGTAGTCGATATATACTGTATATTTTGTATATTTATATATGATGATCACGAACACGAAAGGACGAAGAAGAGAAGAAGAAGAACCTTACAATTGCTTTTGTAAATATTGTAGGTAGTTTAAGGACGTCACTACCTACATACATGGATTTATGTGGAACTCAGATGCTGCGCCTCTCATCGCCTCATTTCAAAACCCTTCATTTGGTTAGTCTTGCATTTATTTATCCATTTCAATCTTGATCGCATGGAAAATGCTAGCAATCTCGATCTCATGGAACATTTTCACGTGGGTTCTTCTTCTATGTCTGAGGACCTTTTGATTTTGATTCTGATTATTCATAAAGTAGAGCAAAAAGATGTCTAAATTATGTTGGATCGGAAATGAATAAAGGTGAGGCATGCACAAGGAGTCCACAATATAGCATTAGAAGAGAAGGGAGAGAAACCTGAATCAGAAAAGCTTTTTGACGCCCACCTTTCTCCAAAGGGTTTGCAACAGGTGTGGGAACTACATCTATTAACTATTACCACCATAATCCAAATTTTTAGGGTTTGATATAGTACCTTGAGACGCACTCTTGTATTTATGAAACATTCTTGATAATTTTGCAGGTTTCGGAAAGGCGCAACCAAATCCTTGAATCAGGATTACTTAACACTGTCGAGTTAGTGATAACCTCTCCGCTGTGCAGGTACTACCACCTAAATTTGGATTTTAGGCTAAAGAATTGGTAAATCGTAAAGTCGTAAACATCAATATCAATGAAAATAAATGATCGACCTAAAGGCTAGGCATATCTAACATTCATATTTTCAACGATGATTAGTTGAATTATTCGATATATCATATAATTCAAACCTTGAAGTTTTTTTTCTTTTCATTTTTTCTTTCTAATATGGTTCCCAAGTCTCAATCGAGCAAGTCGTTCCTTGTTCACAAATATTCTTGATTATTATGTAATGTGAAGAATTTAGAATTGTTATACATAATTTGGTAGCACGAATAGTAACACTGTTCCATTTAATTTCAGAGCAATGGAAACTTCAATAGGAATATTTAGGGGACAAGGATATGTAAATATATCCGAAGACTTTGCAAAAGCTAACAACTTCCCTCCAATTGTAGCACTTGAGATCTGTAGAGAACGCATGGTAATATTCAACATTCATTGTGTTTTTAAGTCATAAATTTTAATTAAGATACAACTGAAAGTTGTTATCTAATTTGAGTTTGTTTTAAGAAATTATCGATTTTTATAATGGATTATATTGTATCCCAAAAGTATGGGTGATATGCTTACTATATATGTGTTCCAATGATGAATCAAAATGCACTCTAACTGTTCGATATTCTCAGGGACTCTATCCATGTGATCGTAGAGCAAGTATAAGTACTCGCCGCACTTTTTTTCCTGAGATCGACTTTACAATGGTGGTTAATCTCACCGTTGCTTTAGAAGCTCACATGCATTGATCTTCTTCTATATATCTATCAAATTTTAGTAAATTGTTTCTTCTTTCATATGGTTAAAATAGATAGAGAGTGATGAAGACGCTCTATGGCAAGACAAGGAAAGGGAAAAATTAGAAGATGTTGCTACTAGAGGTCTTCACTTTGTTAAATGGTGACCACCAACTTTAATTTTTTGGACTTTATATTATATGGTGGTCCGATCTATATCTTTAGAAATATCTCAACGTCCAATATGGGACATTCTAATATCCATCATTTTGAAACTACAACTATAAGAAGAACTATATAGTAAAAATATCAGTTTCTGGATTACAAACTTAAAATTAGTTGATAATGAAGTGACATATATCTTTTATATACTAAGTTAGAAATATGTTAGTGTTTGTTATGCTTGGAATCAAGATCTCGGTGTATGATTCAAAAGTTAGACAATTCTTTGTTTTTTTTTTTTTTTTTTAAATCTATT
>Ga0041059_1003139_pt1 | contig 11579 bp, 2 predicted proteins | sample AraColnosormetaG_FD_56232 | JGI IMG/M metagenome (GOLD analysis project Ga0041059, IMG submission 56232) | Arabidopsis roots microbial communities from North Carolina, USA - Col MF nosort | ecosystem: Host-associated > Plants > Roots > Unclassified | place: USA: North Carolina | collected 2013-09-02 | reverse complement strand
GACTGATAACGGCATGTCTATTTTGGCCTGGTCAACGAATAATCATGTTTTAAAAGTTAGTCAACGTTTAGTTCATGTTTTAAACGGCCGCATACGAAGTTAGTGTATAAAATGGCCATTTTTTAAACGTTGGGGGATTAATTGACATTTTTCCCGAAAAATAGAACAAATGTTACTGTAAATGATAACCAAAGTATAGAACAAATAATAACAAAAATTAAAAAATAAATAAATTATTTTCTAAATTAAATATTAAACGAATATGAGTGTAATTTAATTTCTTAATTAATAAATGTTTAATTGCTTTCCTGTTTATTCCTCATCAAATTTGGGAAGAAACAATTTTCTTCTATGATTTTTTAAAAAATAAGGAATGATTAGGAATAATATGAGATCCACATGTTACAATTTAAAAAAAAAAATTATTGCTAAATGGTGAAAAAAAAGAGGAACAATAAGGAACAACATTGTTCATGCTCATTATTTTCTTAAAAAGTGGTTAGCAATCAGACCATAATAGACCTAACCTATCGTTATCAGTTCCACTCTCTCTACACACCTTTTTCCCTTTGTTCGACACTAATTTCAAAATGGAATCTCTAAATCCATTACGTTCATTCTCTCAAGCTATGTCGAGAAATCGATCACATGTATGATGTTGTCTCCTTCTTCCTATTCGATTATTATGTTAAATTGTATCTTGTTCTTTGTCTCTGTCTTATCATACGTTAGTGTTAGTTCTCACTTCGAACTATGTCTCAAGCTTGTTCTTCGACTTTGTTAGTGCTAATTTTGATCTTTGCCTCTCTTGAGTCACTTTTGTGTTTTGATTATTTTTCTTTGTATACTTCGTCGTCTCTTTTGATTTAGTTTTAGGTTTTTGTTCTTCTTCACTAACTCTATGTTCATTTGTTTGTGGTTTTTATTGTTAATTTGTGTATTCTTAATTAAAGTTACTTCTTTGTATGCTTCGGATATGTTATCTCTAACTCACTTTGTTCTTCATATCCAAGTGACTTCTTTGTCTTAATTAAAGTTACTTCTTTTGATTCTCGTCTCTCTTGATTTAGTTCTCATCAATTCTGATTAACTTGTATGTATTTCTCTTCTCTTTTAGATGGATTCTTCCTCAATACCGGAAGACTTCAATACCAAGAATGAAAATCAAACTCAAGAAGCAGAAGTTGATTGGAGGACTTCTGATAATAAAGGAAAAAGGAAGGAAGTTCCAGGGAAAGGTGCATATATATAGTTTTAAGGCAAAGACTACAAAAATAGGAAAACAAGGTTTACAGTGTGGGAGCATTATACAATATTCAAGGACAATAAAGTCAAGTGCAAATGTCAATATTATACAGAGATTTTTACTTACTCCGCTCTACAATATTTGTGAAAGATTTAAGGATCTTATTATCGAGAATGAATTGTATCGAGTAGCAAAACAACAAGTAACAACAGTGAAAGTGACTTTATATTGCTAAGAGTCGTCCTCTACAAAAGATTGTTTGTCCTCTTTTATAGCCACGAGCTCTAATGCTCCTATTGTCATTTAATACGAGGCTTTTCCTCTAAATACATTGATTACAATATCTGCCATCACCCCTCTGTTGCTTAATTACAACGCGAATCTCATCCTAGCATTTATTGGTATTAGCTCCGGAGTTTCTTACTTCTTTTCCAAGCTCGTCTTTCGCTAACGGGCCATTTTGTTGCTCAATTCGAGGCCTATCATTTGAGTCGACAAATGTTGGGCCTCAACTTGCGATATCGGCCCAGTTAAAGGTAGCACAGCATTTCGGGTTGGATCCTGTGCGAGATTTGACACCAACGGTTTGCAAGCCAAGTTTTGCAAGCTAAAAGTTCAAAAGACGTAAATGCTAAGATTTTCTATCAATGAATATTAAAAATCATGTGTAATCCCATGTATCTAGGTGATTTGACATTTCATGTCGTTTTGCTTGCTTGGATGTTACCGCCCATTTTTATTTAGGCCTTCCCCTATTTAAACGAATGGACTCTTGGAATACTACACCTTTCATTGAATCATTGTAATTCCTTTCTCTTTAAAGAACAACCCTCTGTTCTCTTCTTCATTATTTTCTCGTTCCACATTAGGTTGGCTAGAAATATTTGGGATAATTCTAGTTAACCCTTTCACTGGACGTTCTATGTCAAAATCCAAATTCCATCAAAATTCAACTTATTAAATTTATGATTTATGCAATATTGGGGATGATTCTAGTTAAACCTTTTCATTGGCTTGTGGACTTTACCCTTGTCTGACGGTCGGTTCACTATTTTTGGAGGTTTAGAGAATTGCTTAACGATTGTACAAATCACCACGTAATATTTTCAAACATTGATCAACTGAAAAATAATGTGTTTCTTGAAGTTTAATTGGTTGTTTGAGCTAACTTCTTAGGTTGTGGGAAATAAATGTTAATCGACTGTCACGTCATCGATACACGGAAGGGCTATATTGTAGGAGATTTTTCATATTGTGTTTGACCTGTATTTATTTAACACGAAGGTTTATCTGCAAAAAAAAGTTACATTGAATTATTTTTTGCACAAAATCCTTATTTTTTCAAACGGAGTTATCGAGTGCCACGTCATCGATACACGGGAGAGTTGTATTGCGGGTGACTTTAGAGATAGTAGGGTTGACTTGCATAATTCGGACTTAGAGGGTAAACTTGCAAACGAGATTGATTTGGAAGGTTATTTTGCAGAAAACCCTTAAGTTTATGAGAGTAGTTTAAACATCTGTTTGAGATTTGAAGTCTATAAATTTTTAATTTTTTTTGTCAAATGAAAATTACGATAGCAATTTATTCCTTAATGATTACTTGTATTAATTGAGTTGATCGATGAACCTAGAGATTCCATATATATCCAAAGTTTTTTGCTTAGTGACTTATCTGATCGTTATTCGTTGTTTACTAACTGCCTTTAGTTTAATTGTTCGTACATAATCATGGCAAAACCCTAAAAACATAATCTCGTCTTTATTTTATTTTTTAGCTTGATGCTCTTCTCTATATATAGGTTTTTTGTGCATCATTCATTCTTTGTGTATTGATCTTACGTACTTCAACATATAGTTTTGCATTTGCAGCATATGTCATGTGTAATTATTTAAGATTTTGTTTATCTGAATTGCTTAGAAAATTAGGCACACATCACTATAGCCGAAGATTGGTTGTGTAATGTTGGTAAGAAACATTGATCTTAGAACAGGACTAATGAATAGAATAAGATAAAAGTTACACAAACGGCTAAATTTGTCGTAGAATATTTTGTTACTTCAAGAGACAAAGTTGGTCATAAAGTGTTGATCCTATGGTTTTAATAGCTCCATGAGAAATAAAATTGCCTTTCAAGGTTCTCAGCATCTTATGCTACTTCATTAGTATTTCTGAATGACCTAACATCAACAGTATGTAAAGAGCTCACCTAGCAAAGAATTATTTTGAAACAATATTAGGTTTTGTCTGATTACATTCTACCAACAATATATGAATGGGACAATATATTTCTAAAAAGAAAAAGGACATAGAATAGTATTGGCATTTGGCATAATAGATGAATGCTTCTTATCTTTGTTAGTCTTTTGTTTTCTATCTTTTAAATAGAATTTTAGAACTCTCCAATTTATATAGCCTGAAAATAACCAAATTAGAAAAATGACAATCAGTTTTTTGTACTACCATAAAATATGAAAACTACAGCACAAAAGATCTATTGCCTAAAATTTAGATAAAAGTTTGCTTATCTTCGCAATGAACATGGCGATTAGAGAGAGAGAGATGACTTTTATGTATTGTCACTTTTAGGTACCACGATTATGATTCGATCTCTTGATATCAGGTTAGGTGCTAATGTAGTTAGTAAAGAAAATTATATAAAAGGTTGCACATATGAAGAGATGACTAATATATAATAATCCAACCCATCAATACTCAGGAAACCATCTTCTAAATAAATATATATCGTATTTTTGCTAAAATTTCTTGGTGGGTGGGACAAAATGATTTCGGATCCTCTCGGAGCCCCACCCGTTTATATTTTTCGTTCATAAAAAATTTAGTGGATCGGTTCAAGTTGTATCCGACTCATACATTGGATATTCGATATTTAATAGTATATATGTTTAGAAGATTTGATTAAGATTTAAATTTATGATTCTTCTATCATTTTATTTCATTTTAAAAAAAAAACTATTTTCAATAATCATGTGATATATAAAGTAAACAGAAAATTAATTTTTTTTTTACTTTATATTATGATTTGAAATTTTAAAAACAAACATATATTACTCAATTGAAAAAAATTGTGTATCAACGTTTCACATTGACTAAAATATTTAGATAATAATTCAAAATCATGAATCAGATTAACATTAGTAAAAGAAATAGGATACACAAGTGAGTTCTTCAAGGCGTCTTGGTCCATTGTAGGGAATGACTTCATAGCTGCAATTCAATCTTTTTTCATCAAAGGGTTTTTACCAAAGGGTTTAAACACTACAATCTTGGTTCTTGTACCAAAAACAAAGGACGCAATGATGATGGAGGATTATCGTCCTGTTTCGTGCTGCAATGTCGTATACAATGTCGATAATTGCGGTGGGCTTTTTAAATTGCATTTACATTGCATATTTTTGGTGTGTTTTTGTATTTTTTGACTTATAGTTCGGATGGTCGTTGTTGTGATCCTAACTTTAAAGCGGGGACTTTTCGTGATTATGATCCCATTAGTAGAGTGGAGACTGGTCCGATTGAGAGTTGGGACATCCGGTATAACACCCGTGCTTCATATGCTCATAAGATTTTACGGCTCGTGTCCACAAAATCATTGGACCTTTTTTTTGTATTTATCTCTTTGTCCCTTTTACATAGATCCCATTTTGATCTTACAAGGTGAATATTTAATGGGAATAAAATGAAGGAAAATTAATTTGAATAACAATGGAGCATTTATTGGTATGGCCGTATGATGTTTCAAGCCGCGTAAAATGTTTAAAATTTTGATAGTCACAAAACAAAACACTGCCGTAACAATTTGATAAAATCAAACGGACCATCGCTGATTACGTAGGAGAGCCACATGGGCTCCTTTGAAACTTATACCACATGCAAAGGAATAAAAGTCCTTTAGTCAAATATACACATGTATCATGCACTAATTTTATTTATCAATCATATTCATAATTCAATATGCAAACTACTATTGGGCATGAGTTTTTTTTTGTTCTTCTACTGTTGTCGCATGTTGACCCATATTATCTACTATTTATAGAAGAAGCTAATGTATCGTTCTCTAAATCAATTAAGAAAATTAGTTTTACAATTTAATAATCCTTGGAATAAGAAAAATTAAACATTTGTTCCTTAAGAAACTGAGTTTCTTTCATCATGAGTTATATGGTTTTAATTTTATAAGGTAACGAATATATAATCTCTTAAGAAAGAAAAAAACCTACAAAAGTTTCATACTTACTAAATTTAATAAGGAGTGCTTATATTACTCTTACACTTAAATTTCTTAATCGATCGACTTAGAGAGGAAAACTTACAAAAATTGAAAATTTTCATACAGATTAATTGTATTAATAATAAAATTTTATTCAAAAGAATAATCATTAATTCTAACCACCGGTATTAATGAAAAAGATAGTAAAATTTGGTAGTACTATGTTGATAATACCCCATTTACTAAACTCACCATTCAATTTTTGTTCTTTCCTTTTGTATTAACTATGTATCTTTTAATAAAGTAAAATGTATTGTATATTGTTCTTAGAAACTAATATTTTACTTTAAATTTGGGGTTTTGTTTAAAATTGTACATATAGAATTACATATATATAATTTTCTTCCATTCTAAAACTCATTTATACATTTAACATTTGAAGCATGATCATTTTTAATTTTTATCAGTTAAAAGTTGAAGTATATTTTTGTAATATTATATTATTATTTTACCATCTCATTTATTTTACATATTTCGTTTTTAATTTAGTTAAATATTTTTATTAATTATAAATAACATAAATATGCACTAAATGAATATTTTAAATTTTGTTTTAATTTAAATTAAATAGTGATGTTTAGAAGAGTGCTTAGGTGGATGCTTAGGTGGATAGGCTAGATGGAGAAAGTATTATCCTCTTATACATAAAATATGATGCATAGTCGGTGATTCGTCTATGTTTAAAAGACATGGAGCTGAACAAATAGATTGTGTTGTTTTCAAACAAATTGCCCAAAATCTTGCAACCAGAAAACAAAACTGTACCAAGTCATAATTTGTCCTCAGCCGGCTATCAAGAACCTTTCTTTACACCTTCATAGTTAGCTGGCATATTTATGATGTCTGATTTTATTTTTGTTATATATATAATGTACGGATTTAAATCAAGAAAATAAAAATAATCTCGTTATGAAACATTTAATTAACTGAAAAACATTCTCAGTGTTTTCTTCTTTCAGATTTTATTCAGTTTCTATGATTTTTTTTTTTTGTTCAACCATACTTTAAATTAAACCTTACGAAGAGGTTGATACTAGGACTCAGCCTCTGAATTAGATCCCCTAGGGATGAAAACACAAGAAAAAAAACCCCAAGTTTTTCAATGCACAAAAAAATATCTGACAAAACACGATGCAGTTTCGATAAAAAGGTCTTCGACTTGACTTGCTGACCGGGACACAATCTGACAATGTTTGCCACAAAGAAAATACTATAACTTTAATAATACCGAATTTTTAAGATCAAATAGTTAAAGAAAACAAAAATCAGAAAGACATGATTTGCCGTTTTGCGTTGTCAGCACGGATCAAACCTTGTAGAAAATTAGAGGATACTGGTCTTACTTATTTTACTAAAATTAGAATTATTGGAGGATATTATAGACTTTCCTGTTCGTACTACGTCGTTTACAACTATAAATTCCCTTCCACTTCTTCTTTGCAACATATACTCATTTCTTCTTTGTTAGTGACAAAAAAAAAATCATTTCCTCAGAGTTAGACCAAAGTCCAAACAATGGAATTCAGTTGTGTTCATTTTCTTCAAAACAAGACGATTCTTGTCACAGGCGCAACCGGTTTCCTTGCCAAAGGTATGTCATTTTGGTTAACCCTCACCAATTAACGTACGTCCAAATGTTCTTCAAGACTCGATAAGTGACAAAGTAACTAGAAAGATTGTTCGAGTTCTCATGATAGTGTTTAGAAAAAGAATAAAACTATAATAAGATTATTTTTGAATCTTTTATGTCTCCTTGTGTTGTGAACAAATATTCCTTGAAGATAATTAAGGTGTAGTTTATGTATTTAACTATTTCAGCTCGTGGGTTCCTTATATATTAAATGGATCATTTCACTAGTGACAAGCAATCAGATTACAATCAACTTTCTTTAATAATATTTTAGTTTTTGTGGAGAAAATATTGAGAGTGCAACCAAATGTGAATAAGCTGTACCTCGTGGTGAGAGCATCCGACAATGAAGCCGCGACGAAACGCTTACGCACAGAGGTTTGTTTATATACCAAGTTACCAACAAACCTTATTTATGTACTATGTAATATATATATATATATATATTCGTTTTGCTGAAGTATATTCATAAATATATAATTAGATTTGTTCATCTGATTAACTGAAGTATATACATATGGCAGGCATTCGAGAAAGATCTTTTCAAGGTGTTAAGAGATAATCTTGGCGATGAGAAATTGAATACATTGTTGTCCGAAAAAGTTGTCCCGGTCGCAGGTGATATCGCGATGGATCATTTAGGCATGAAGGACTCTAATCTAAGAGAACGTATGCAAAAAGAAATCGATATTGTTGTCAATGTCGCAGCTACAACTAATTTCGACGAGAGGTACTAGCTACAATACATTTTAGTGCAACATTTCTTTTTTCTTTTTCTTTTATCTCTGATAAGATATAAATTTACTATATACATGTGATAAAAGATATGATATTGGTCTTGGAATAAACACATTTGGAGCTCTCAATGTCCTTAACTTCGCCAAAAAATGTGTTAAAGCTCAATTGCTTCTCCATGTTTCAACTGGTGAGTCTTTTTTTTTTTTGATGATTATATCTTTGTAATAGGATTCTTTAAAACAGTATTATCTTATTATAGTACTATCAAAACTTTGTTAATTATTTTAACTAACCCAAGTGGAATTACAAAAAATATTATTTAATATGTAATGCTTATAAATTTATGGAATTATACTACAAGAAAATAAGTAATTAGCGACAACATAAAAGGTATCTTAGTAGTCGCTAAATCCAATAACACGACTATTTGGCGACTAAAACACGTAGTCGGTAATCCATGCGTCGCTAAATTAATTAAGCCAAATCGTAGCCGAGTAGTGACTGAGCAACGACTAAAATATACGTCGCTAATTGAGTCGCTACACAGTAACGACTGAGCAACGACTTAAATTTAATAAAAATTTATGTGTTAAAATTATTCAAATGTCTATATTCTATGATATGGTTATTGAAATTTAATATATTACTTCTATCTTTTTTATTTTAGCTTATGTTTGCGGAGAAAAACCAGGTCTCCTACCTGAAAAACCGTTCGTCATGGAAGAGATTTGTAATGAGAATGGTCTTCAATTGGATATAAACCTTGAAAGGGAGCTGATGAAACAAAGATTGAAAGAACTCAATGAACAAGGTTGTTCAGAAGAAGGCACTACTTTCTACATGAAAGAACTCGGCATGGAAAGGTGTTGTTGATGATTGAAATATCCTTACATGCTACTCATGATCAGAATGGAATGAAATATAGTTTGGTATTATGTTAATGATTAATTAGGGCAAAGCTTCATGGATGGCCAAACACATATGTTTTCACCAAATCGATGGGAGAGATGCTTCTTGGTAACCATAAAGAAAATCTTCCTCTCGTCATTATCCGTCCCACGATGATCACTAGCACTCTTTTTGAACCATTTCCTGGTTGGATTGAAGGACTAAGGTAAGTTTATCATCGATTACGATTTTTAGTTTTGATTCAAAAATTTAAACATACCTTGTCGTTAGTCCAGGGTATAACTTTCATTATGATTTAATAACTCAAGATATTTTTCCTAGTTACAATTGTTCTCACATTAATGTTATGTGTGTAGAACTGTAGACAGTGTAATTATTGCGTACGGAAAGGGAGTGCTCAAGTGTTTTCTTGTCGATGTAAACTCGGTTTGCGATATGGTAAAGTTTCATGACTAAGATGTGTATTTTCCTAACAGTCACATATCTTAAGTATATATATATATATCTCATCCTCCTTATTTATGAGTTTGGTATTTAGTTATAATAATATTAACTAAACTTAAGTAAAACTCAAACTCTTATAGCCTAACTTTTTTTATTGGGTGTGATATGAAAAAACAGATACCAGCGGATATGGTGGCAAACGCGATGATCGCAGCTGCAGCCACACATGCTGGAGGTTCAAAGGTTCACATGGTGTACCAAGTTGGTTCATCTCACCAAAACCCAATAATATATGGAGAGATCCGTGAAATTTTGTTTTGTTACTTCACCAAAAACTCGTTGCGCAGTCGCAATGGCTCAATGATAACTGTCTCGAAAATGAAGCTGATACCAACTCTGGCTTTGTTCAGCCTCTACATGACCATACGTTACAAACTACCTGTCCAGGTACTAATAGCAATGAGAGGGATTTTAAATTACTTAGTATATTTACGCTAATTATGATCAAACTTATAATTACTTTCTAACGAAGAAAACTAAATGTTTTTCATAGATAATAGTGTGGTAATATATAGTGTTATGATATTAATTCTTTCTTTTTTCCTCCATCAGTTATTAAAATTGGTTGATATAATATATCCTTCGAGGGAAGGAGACGAATACAAAAACAAAAACCGCAAGATCGATATGGTGATGAGATTGGTAAAGCTTTACGAGCCTTACGTACTCTTCAAGGGCATGTACGTAGAATATTATTTTTCTAGTGTGAAATTTTAACTCTCTATTAGTCACCAAATTAAATTTCAAAGGATGGTTTATATATTTACATAAATCAATTTGTTTTTCCAGATTCGACGATAGGAATACTAAAAACTTATGCGCCAAGCAGAAAGAAGAGGACAACAGAAATTCAGAAAATTTTATGTTTGATTTCGACCCTAAAATCATTAAATGGAAAGATTATCTTATAAATGTACACATTCCTGGCCTCATCACTCACGTGCTTAAGAAGTAAAACACATACAATTTTTTTTATTTTTTTCAAATGTATCACCAATAAGACAAGACCGTATTAATTTGTACTGCAAACGTAGTGATGTATATATTTTATAACTATATATAGCTGTTTTACATTGTGATTACACTGCTAATTTATAAATGAACGAGACTTGGTACAAAATTTGTGAATTCAAAGAAAAACAAATTTTTGGCCAAACGTGAATAAAATCAAAGAAAATTTCACCGTATGCTTCTATTTTAGTTTTTCTTTCAGAAAATGGCAAAGTGAATCGGATCAATCAGATTTTAGCCATTTGGACTTAAATGGATAAATATACCCTCGAACGAGAAATGAAATAAAGCGGTTAATTTCGTTTCCTTTGTTTTTTTGGTTACCAAAATAATATTTAAACTTTAAAATTAAATCAAAAACACATTAATAATTTTTAAACTACAAAAAAAAAATCAAAAATTGTTTCGTCGAAGACGCAGAACAATTCCGACGAAACATAAACTCATATCGAAAGTGAAATTTCGATTGAGGCTTTGTGCGAGTTCGAGTCGTTGCTTAAATGGAGGAAATTTCGATCGAGTTCGTGTTAAAGGGTAACAATAAGAGGATTTTCGGATTTTTCGAGTTACTGTTTCTAGAAGAACTCAAATGGCGGAGATGAAGAAGAGTAGTCGGCGGCGAGGACTTTCGGAAGTTAATGTATCATCGTCGGCGACGACAATTATGGGTAAGGGTAAGAGGTTGAAGAAGAGTGCAAAATTAGGGTTGCAGAGGTTGAAAAAGAGTGCAAAATTAGAGTTGTAGAGGTTGAAGACAAATGCAAAATTACAGTTATACCCTTCATTAAATTTCTTATGTGTACGTATATGTAATTTACGGTGTACGTACATGTTGACATGTAAATATAATAGATTATATTTTATTGTTAAAGCGGTATACACAATTATATATTGAGTTTGTACATTATAAATCTTTGGTTATTTCGATTAGATGAGATATTTTCGGAGTTTTCTCCATAAAATCTATGCATATATAATAATGAAGTAAAAATATATGGTCAAAGTATATATATTCTTAATACTTTTGAAAAATGATGTACGTACATCTTTTTTCATGAGTTAAAATTGTTGAAATATATTTATTGATACAATAATAAACCAATATTGACGATGGTGAGGGTATATTATACGATAGTCCTACTAGAGATGAGGACATTGTTATTTACAATATTGACGAATTTTTGTAATGTTTGGTATCTACGATGGTGCATACGGCGAGTTAGCCAAATGTTATGTATTTAGTACGATATAT
>Ga0041059_1003138_pt1 | contig 11580 bp, 7 predicted proteins | sample AraColnosormetaG_FD_56232 | JGI IMG/M metagenome (GOLD analysis project Ga0041059, IMG submission 56232) | Arabidopsis roots microbial communities from North Carolina, USA - Col MF nosort | ecosystem: Host-associated > Plants > Roots > Unclassified | place: USA: North Carolina | collected 2013-09-02 | reverse complement strand
TGTATCGTTCAAAACAATACATCCATCTAAACTGCACAGGTCCTCCAAGACTAGCTTCGTGTGGCAAGTGAATTAGCAAGTGCTCCATGACATCAAAAAAAATCGTTTCAGTTTCGTCACAAAAAAAGTATTGTGACCGAATATCTTTTTATTGTGACTATAATAATCGTATCAATATTCAGTTTTTATAGTAGTCGACATTAATAACTATGAATGACTAGCACGTGAGGTGACTGATGACCAAGTTTCGTGGAGTCATTAATATGTAGTATTAAAGTCAATCACATAAATATGTGTTCGAAAACACAGTATTGGACTGTCCCGCTATGAGAACTATAAAAAAATGTTATATGAGTGTCATATGAGTTTCTCATCACAACTATAGAGTATAGTCATTTCACCTGAGTTTGTCATGTTATTTATACATGGATTAGTCAGTTTTGACTTTGTCAAACATCAGCCGTAACAGGTGATTCTAAAGACAATGATTGGAGGTATCATGAATTATATTGTATAAGGAACAGGGATGGAACAAGATGGGATTTGTCCCTCCTATATAACAGGAGGTAAATATCTCTAGGTCTATCGAAGATTTGATACAGAGAAATGCATGGCCGTGCTCAAACGGATTGAAAGTCAATCGTTTGTTTTATCAGTATAAATCAGAGTTCGATCAATATGATTTAGTTTAATAAGGTTGACACCATTTCTTACCTTATGCTAAGATCAAGATATAGAGACAAAAGGATTACCGGAATAGATGATTCACATACAAGTGGCAGATTGTTGGGAATGTCCTGAAATCATTTGTACTTACTCTAGTTTAAGTTCTATCATCGAGGTTTGTCAGTCGTATAATATTATATGATTATAATGTTTTACTAGAAGCCTCTTATAATCGATGACTTGAAAAGTGAGTCACACACCTAAACAGACTGGATCAACAATATGTTGGGTATTATTCATGATATATATTTATATTTATATACTGAAAATAAAATGTTTATTCTATGATATACATTATATAGTGCACGTGAGATGGCAAGAGAAGAAAATTATTATTAAACAATAAAATTTGTCGAGAGTTTAGTAATTGGGCTTGGCCCATTAATGATCACTTAACGTAACTCGTATTACATATATATAATGATGTTGTACGCTTAATGAAAAATACGCCTCCTCTCGCCAAAACCCTAAACTCATAAGAGACAAAAGATTTGTCTAATCTCTATACAACACTAGCATCCCGTTTGGTCCAGTTTATGTGAGTGTGACTACCAATAGATGCACAATGCTTGGATTGCTTTGCAACCTTGGTTTATTTCAGTTCATCTTTCCGCTGCGAACTAACCAAGTATATTTATAATCTGATAACATAGATTTAATTCAATATTTACATGAATCCTGGCAATTGAATTTGTAATTAGTTTTATAAATCGTTATAAACATGGTACAAATTCCTTCAATTGAAGATAGAAACTACAATCTTGTTTTTATAGAGCTAACAAATAAACCTAGAAGACTCTAGAGTCTAGAATCCTTAATAAGTTGGACAACTGTAGGATTGACTAGTCTTCACCTACGGAGGATAAGGTTTGAAAAGGATCTGAACAACGGAGCGTATCTCCTTTTGTAACGTCTTTTGTAGGTAAACAAGATTCAGAATGTGAACTAGGCTTGTTTTGGTTTTACGCGCGCGACAAGATAACCTGCATTTAGGGACGTTATATTGTGACCGTCTATTCAATCGCAAAATATAGCGACTAGATTGTGACGTTCTTGCAACGAAATACCGACTACATAAATCATAAATGTAAAACAGTCGCTCATTAACGATGGATAAAAAGCGTAGGCCAAATGTTGCAATTTAGCGACTAAATATAGACACGTTTGCGATGAAAAACTATTGGTCGCAATTGCAACATTTTAGCTACATCTTACCAACGCTTGATTTATGTATTTTGAAATTTTTAATCTGAGCCCTTGTTTATATGCATTCATATACGTTAATATTTTTATTTGATCGATATTAGTTATAAAACATAACCAAACTCTTCAATTCCGATGTAGAATTCTAAATTTCGTCTTGTGGCGTTTTACATTTGGTCACTAATGAGTCACAGTTTGCGACGTTTATGTAAACTTTAAGCGACATTCATATTTTGCCATTATTTTTTGACTAGTTTTGTGACCCATTATCGACCAATTTTGCAACCAATTTGTGACGCTTTTAAAATTTTCTTTTTTTGCATTACATTCTGTTAGTCGTATCAGCTTTGTTTGCGACCGTTTTGGGACTAATCTATAGATCAACAGGTTGATCTGTTACAAATGTTGATGATTTGCTTACATTTTCCCTCAAACTTGTCGTTGGTGGTTCAGCTACGCCGAGTTTGATACAAAGATCGACAAAAGCTTTTTTTGGTAGTGGCTTCGTGAAGATGTCTGCAAGTTGGAGAGTTGTAGAGATGTGTTTGGTTTCAAAAAGACCCAAGGCTACTTGTTCTCTGATATAATGTTAGTCCATATCAAAATGTTTTGATCGGTTGTACAGTGCAGGATTGGCCATCAAGTACACAGCTGAAAGGTTGTCACATCGAACCAAAGATCTCAGAGAAGGAGAGATAGCCATGTAAGTTCTTGACTGACAACGGTAAGTGCTCTATACTCCGCTTTTGTACTTGATTTTGACACCGTTTGTTGTCTTTTTGCAGACCAGGATATAAGATTGGGACCAAGTAAACTACAAAAACTATCGTGGAGCGTCGAGTCTCCTTGTAACTTGTCAGTCACTATCGCTATGGGCTGAAAGAGCAAGGTTCTAATCTTTTCAGATATGAAGCCCCATATGAATTGTTTCGTTCAAATACCTAAGAATTCTTTTTAGGAGACCGAAGTAAGATATTGTTTGAGCCTGCATTCTTTGATACACAAAATTGACAGCGTATTGAGTCAGGTCTTGTTATGGTTAAATACTGTAACTTCCCGGCAAGGCCTTGAAAATAAGTAGGCTCAGAGAAAAGTTTTGAATCGAGGTTGCCAATTTGTTGTGGCAGAGGAGTCGTAATCGAGTTGCAATTAGACATGGCTGCTTGATGTAAAATATCTTTGGCATAAGCTGTTTGATGTAGAAATAGACCTACTAAGTGAGCTTCAATCTCCACTCCCAAAAAATATTTAGGTGGACCAAGATCTTGAATAGAAAATCATGAGTTGAGAGATATGAGCAGTTGATCCAAGAGAGTTTGATCACTTCCTGTTAGCAATATATCATCGTCATAGAGAAGTAATACAAGAGTTTTGCCATCTTTGTGATAGGTGAAGAGAGACAGATGAGACTTACAACATATGAATACAAAGTCTGTTAGAAAATTGCTGAAAGTGTCAGACCAAGCTCTCGGCGCTTGCTTGAGTCCATAGAGGGCTTTGATTAGTCGACAAACATGAGATGATTTTTCTGGATCCACAAAGCCAGGTGGCTAGAGCATGAAGATTGGTTCATGTAATTTGCCATGGAGAAAAGCATTTGTGACATTGAGTTGTTTTATGTTCCACTCCTTCGTAGTATTGATGTCAAGAACCAACTGTATAGTAGTCGTTCGAACAACTGGACCAAAAGTTTTCAAGTAGTCCAAGCCTTCCTCTTGATCAAATCATTTGGCCACTAGTCTGGCTTTCAACTTCTCTACTGTCTCGTCTGGTTTGAACTTTGTTTTAAACACCCATTTGCAACCGAATATATTCCTATCTTCAGTCGGACGAACCAGAGTCCAAGTATGAAGCATGTGTAGCGTCCTCATTTCATCATTAACTGCATTGTTCCATCCAGGGTGTTTTAGAGCATCATTAATGGACTTTGGCTCTTGTGTTTCAAATTTTGATGCAAGAGAATACCTTGGGTTTGGTTTGTGAATACCATCTTTGGATCTAGTTGTCAAAGGATGTGTGTTGCCTTGCACTTCTTCCTCTGTAACTTGTTCTACAACGTCTTGCTCATCATTCACTATAGCAATCTGTTCTGTAGGCACACTAGAAGAATATGTGTCACTAGATAACGTGTTGTCAGTATCATCCAAGTGTTGATCAAATGGAGCAAGAGTTGGTATGATAGGTGTTGCTGGAGAAGAAATAATTGTCGGGGAGATTGGGTGCAACGTTTTTGTTTTTGATTGTGGTGGTGTTGATTGTGGTGGCATGACACAATGTTGCCAGGATTGAAGCAAAGAAGTTTGATGTATGGGAACAAGTGACTGGTACTTCTCTTGAAAGGAAAACATTCTTCATCAAAGATCACATGTCTTGAAATATATACTTTACCCGTTGGAGGATATAGACATTTGTATCCTTTATATTGCGAATTGTATCCAAAAAGTACATATTGTAGAGATCGTGGTTAAAACTTATGACTTCCCAATTGTCTTAGACAAGGATAACAAGCTGATCCAAAGACTCGAAGCATAGTATAGTTTGGTTTTTGCTTCAATAACAACTCACACGGACTGACGTTACGAGGTGTTGATGTGGGTAGGAGATTACTGATGAAGCTAGCTGTAAAAAAGGCTTCCACCCAGTATGTGCATATGAAACAACATTCAAAGACCAAGCTCAACAACATGACAATGCTTTCTTTCTGCCATCCTCTTTTTTATGTTCTTACAAAATTTCTCTATTGCATTTTTTAAAACTACCCAAAAATTAATGTTATTTTGGTCGTGAAATAAACTTTTTCCATCTCATTTGCGTCCAAAATATAAATGTGACATGTTTTTATTCCCAAACCTTTTGTTTCTTGAAAAATTAAGTTCCATACTTACTCAAATCTCAAATCATTTGGTATTTATATAGATGATTCTAAGCCATTTGAAAATTTAGCGATGTAGGACACTCAAAACACACTTTTTTGCATTAATAGAAAAATAAATGCATTTGTTTGTTTTGGAAATCACCTTAATTGATTTGAAAAAAATTGTTAGTTTTTACTCTTTGATTAAAAATCAGAATATTATATAACATTATCTCATTAAGATTATTTATTTCCATTTAAACAATCCAATAAATTATTTTTTTTGGGTTTTGTGCAAAAAAATCCATCAATCTAATATTTTTTGCAAGTTAAAAATTGCAGGTCAATCTTGTGAAATCAAAAGTCACCCGCAATACAGCTCATCCGTGTAGCAATGCCGTAACACTTGTTTATTCTGTTTAAAAACATATCAATGGTCAAAATTACACTGTTTTATTCTTTAAAAACGGCACGGTTATGCTTTAATAGAAACTGAATAGGGGTAATCCAAAAAAATTAGGTTTCTATCTCCTTGGAAAATAGACGATTTAGGGTTCTATCGTCTTTCTTGGCTTCTTTAACATACAATTTCCTCTTAATTGGGAGATCCTTCTTCTATTCCATTTCACTCTTAATCTCATTGGAAAATGTCTGATAGCTCAAGCTCAACCTCACTTGTGGATCCACATCACGATTATGAAAATGCCTATGATATTCCTAATCATTGTTTTTGTGGTGGAATGCCTGAACCTTCTTGGACAACGACGAACCCAAGAAGGCTATTCTGCACATGTGAGAATGTCGATGGAAGTGTTTGTTGATTTGGGTGAATATTTTTTTGAATTGTGTTTGAATTTTGTTTTGAAATTTTTGTTCAAATTTGTTTTGAAACTGGGTCGATTATGGTTGAATTTTGGTAGGATGGGAAATGTCACATATGGAAGTGGTGGGATGAGGCTATAATACATGAATTAATCAATAGACCCTAAGAAGTTGATAACTCCATGGTTCACATTACACAAGTTGCAGAGATGTTATGCGGATGGGCGATGTGGTCTGAATGGAATGAATTTGTGGGAGGTGACTACAAATGTTAGAGTCATGCTGCCAAAGGAGGAAGACCACCGTGGAAAAACAGAAAGAGAGAGAAGGGTGAAGCAAGGGAAGTGACAAAATTGAGTAAAAGAGGCACCAAAATAGTAAGTTTTTTGGCTTTTCTAATGATATACCTCGATTTTCAATGCTTTTAGCTATGATCTAGGTATAGTTTTTACAGTTCTTTTGTTATTTCTAATGTCTTTTATAGTCCTTCTCAGGTCTTTACATGTTTGGGATGCATTTGGGGATTATGGAGCATTCTAGAGCAAAACAGACAACTTATGCTGCAGAAGCAATCCGCGTAGGTGACGATCGACACCAATATCTGACGACGATTCAATTTCGCAACTTCTTGAAGTTTTGAAGCTTTCTAAATTCGTCCCAGAACTTTTCCTTATTTCCAAAGAAGTCCCTGCACGTTTATAGGAACTTATATATAGATTTTTAAGGTCATTGTTTAGACCTAACTTTGGATAACTTCTCTTTACCCTTTATTCTAATTTTTACATGGAGCTCCTTCAGAGAAGATCTTTCTAAACTCTATTCTCTTATTGTTTCTTACATTGATTTCTACTTTAATCATGTTTTGTTCTTTGATAATCGAGTCAGTTGGGAACAATACTATTAAGCATAATGAGTAATGCGGTGAACCACCGCTTACTCGGTATTAGTGATTTAAGTTCTAGAATGGTTTGATAATAATCTTAATTTACTTCTAGATCTAGTATTCTGATATTTCCTGATAATTTCCTTCAATTCGACGTTTTAATCATCTGAATCTAAAACCAATTTTTATTGCTTTATTGTTTTATTTTTATAATATTTCCTCTTTAGCTTAATTTGAAACTGTTAGTTTATTGTGTGATATGAGAACTTTGTGGAATTTGATCCCGAAGTGCTATAACAACCTCTTTATTTGAGAGAGTAGTCATTAGGGTAATTTGACTCACATCTTTAGACTTTTTATTGCATTAATTTTCTCTGTCTTTGTTTTACCAGATCTTGTTGTTATGTTTTTATGCAGCATTGTGGCATATGTGGAAAGGAAGGGCAAAACAAACTCAAATGCAATAATGCACCAACGCCTAAGCCGCCAAATGCTAAGTTGAGTGATCTTTACTTAAATAATTGAGCCATGTTCTTCACAACACAACCTAACTTTTGACTTAGGCCCTGTTCGTTTCTCCATTTGACAGATCCATCCAACTGATCCATTCAACATGTCCATCTAGATGATTCATTCGACTCTTGTTCGTTTTATTTTTACTCGGTTCATTTGACTGGACCATCCGAATGAGATGTTGTTCGTTTGCTTATCTCTATCTCCATCCAAATGATTTGCAATAATACAAATACCTAAAATACTCATGCTTTCATCTAATTATATTTTTATTATTACTTGTAAACATATTAATTTTAATTGTTAATCTAAAATATATTTAAAAGTAAATAAAAATAATAGTTTTTTACATTTATAAATTTATTTTATGGTTTTGGCGGGAAAAGGTGATTTTACAGTTTTGAGGGGAAAACTCGATTTTACAGTTTTGGTGGAAAACAAAATTTTACGTTTTTGGCGGAAAAACGTGAATTTTGCAGTTTTAGCGGGAAAACGTGATTTTACGGTTTTGGCGGGAAAACGTGATTTTTTTTGTTTTGGCGGAAAAACACGATTTTACTGTTTTGGCGGGAAAACGTGATTTTACGATTTTGGCGAAAAAACGTGGTTTTGGCGGGAAAACGTGATTTTACGGTTTTGGCGGGAAAACGGAATTTTACGGTTTCTGCAGGAAAAAATGATTTTGCTGTTTTGGCGGGAAAACGTAATTTTACGGTTTTGGCTAAAAAATGGAATTTTACGGTTTTAGCGGAAAAAATGATTTTGCGGTTTTAGCGGAAAATTTAATTTTTTATTTTAAAAAAAATAATTGTAAAATATGATTTAAGTCTATTTGATTTTATCTAAAAAATACATCTAAATAAACAATTGAAATAATTAGGGTATTTTTGTCATTTGTTATTTTAGATTGAATCATCTCCGTCTAAATGATCCAATTTAGTTCAGCCAAATGAGTTTCAAAATTTAGCCTAAATTTTCAAAATCATCCAGATGATTCATTTGGATGGATTATCTGAATGAACCGTTTTTGGCACCAAACGAACGTCAAAACTCATCTCCATCCAAATGATCCATTTGACTAATCAAACGAACAGGGCCTTACTCTATTCAAGCATTCAAATAAGCATATTCCCTTTAACATTCATTAAGCAAGAACCATGGATCACGCTATGCAATGTTTATTGAACTCATTTGGCTAAGGGTAAAGGGTCAAGAGACAAAAATAGTCCCTTAAAGATTAGGCTTTAGTCACAAGGGATCTCTCAAGAATGATTAAGCTTTAGTAGAATGCTAAAGGTAAGTCCCAAGTTATGCATACAGAGATAAGATCACATATACCCAAATTAACACTGAAAATTAACGAGTGTTTTATCAAATAGGTCACAGGTCCAAAATCGAATTAAAAGAATGATTTGAAAAACAAATCAAAAAAGCTAAAAATAAAAAGAATGATTTTAGAACCTAACTTATAGTCTTAGCCCAGAAATATATTATTGTTGGTACAAGCTTAAACTACAAAAAAATCGGAAATCAAATCGCAGATTTTGGGAGAAACACATGGTTTTCGATTTTAGCGGAAAATGCGGGTTTACGATTTTTGCTGAAAACATAATTGCAATTTTAGCGGAATTTAGTTTTAATGTATATAATCATTTACTCTTTTATATTAGCGATTTAGATATTCGAGCAGCTTTATTAGTGATCCTTAAAAGATCCTTAAGCCCAAATCTTTAAAATTGACGCCCAAAAATAAATCAAAACTCAAGAAATAAACAAGGTTGGAACCTAATTTTAGAGATTTTGATGCCTCTAAGGGACGCAGACGTGGGACCGTGTAATTGGATCGACTTATTAGGAAAACAAAAACTCGACATTCTCTCTCTTCTTCTAGATAGCTCTTAAGAATAAGCTAATCACTGATTTGTTGTCTTAGTCTTGTTACTTGTATGTTTTTTTAGTTTATGTTCTTAAATAGTTTGTATCCTAATTGAATGTTTTCTCTATTTGCTCTTAATGTTGTTTTATGTTCTTGTGTTTACAAGTATGTTGTGTTTTAGTATAAATGAATGTTGTATTATTTAGTATGTGAATGCTGCTCTTACTTACTTCAAAGTTCATGTGTTTTGTCTAATTATTTGAGTTTACTCAATTTTGAGGTAGTTGACAATGACACTTCTTACTGACATCACTTGACCAAGACCCAACTTGTTATGTGTTTTGTGCTTTTTTTACCCCCACAATTTGATACCACTTGTTTTGTAAGCCACAAGTACATGTACTTTTATTTGATACCACTTGTTATGTAAGCCATTAAGACATGTACTTTTGTTTGATACTACTTGTTTTGTAAGCCACTAGGACATGTGCTTTTGGTTTGAGACCACACAACAATACTCGGAACACAATTTATACTTTAGTTCAATTTCTCTCACTTCTCTATATATACACTCTTCTTTAACTCCAACAATACTCGGAACACAATTTATATTCTAGTTCAATTTCTTCTCACTTCTCAATATGATGTATTATATTATGCTCATTCGGAATCAACCTGTTCTCCACAAGTGGATTTCACCTATTTTACAGATATGCCTTCAAATCGATGTAATGTGATAGCCGCTCGAACCCGATTTCGGGATAGGACTAAGCATGAAAAACTGAAAGCTGATTTGTTGAATATATATGGCAAACAAAACACTCTTCCTTAACTCCAAACTATCTTCTATTTCACTACAAAACACTCTTCTTCAACAACAAAACCCAATAAACACTCTTCCTTAACTCCAAAACTCAAGAAATTCTATTTATTCTAAAATGGCAGGTTCTTCGCATTATAATCTCGACAAAATGATGGATGACAAGTTTGATCAATGTATCGATCAAGCATTAGAAAATTATGGTGATTGTCGCCAAACCAAGCCAACAACAAAACATGCTCATATTGAAAGATACCGTGAACAAGGACACATCCAGTTGTGGAACGATTATTTCAGAGATGATCTGACATTTCCTCTGTATATATTTTGACGCCTTTTTAGAATAAATAAATTGTTGTTCATGCGTATTGTTGACCGAATAGATGCTACCGGAAGACTAGGTTTCTCTGCACTACAGAAGGCTACAACAACAATTCGTATGATGGCGTATGGTTTAGCAGCTGATACGGTTGACAAATACCTTGGAATTGGTGAAAGTACTTCGATGTTATGTTTGGAAAATTTTGTTGAAGGAATCATATATTTGTTTGGAGATGAGTGCCTAAGAAGACCCACACAAAAAGATCTTATACGACTATTACATATTAAAGAGATACGTGGATTTCTGGAGATGATAGAAAGCATTGGGAGTGGAAGAATTGCCCCATCGCTTGGGAAAGGGCAATATACACGTGGATCTGAAAAATCAACAATCGTTTTAGAGGCTGTTGCTTCCTAAGTTTTTTGGATATGGCACGCATTTTTTGGACCTCCAGGTACATTAAACGATATCAATATTGTCGATCGCTCACCTGTTTTTGATGATCTATTACAAGGTCGAGCTCTGAAAATGAGATATGTTGTCAACATAAATGAGTATAATTTGGTTACTATCTCAAAGATGGAATTTACCCTAAATGGGTTACATTTATCCAATCTAGTTCACTTCCACAAGATGAAAAACTTCTTTATTTGCAACAAATCAAGAAGCTTGTCGTAAAGATGTTGAGCGTGCTTTTGGAGTTTTTAAGCTGGATTTGCTATTATTAAACATCCAGCTCTTATTTGGTATAAGGTAAAAATCGGAAATATTATGCAAGCATGTATAGTACTTCACAATATGATAGTAGAGGACGAATGAGATGGGTACACCCAATATGATGTATCTTATTTTGCACATTCGGAGTCAACGAGTTCTCCAGAAGTGGATTTCACCTATTCTACAGATATGCCTTCAAATCTCGGTAATGTGATAGCCACTCGAACCCGACTTCGGGATAGGACTAAGCATGAAAAACTGAAAGCTGATTTGTTGAATATATATGGCAAAGATTTGGTCCGTATCAAGCTTAAATCTTATCATTATTCATTTTTTTCATTTTTATATGTTTCATTTTGCTTTTATGTTACGCATGTTTATAATTTTATATTTCTAATAATAATTATGTTTTGTCAAATTAAAAACATTATAATATTAAATTTTATATTTGTTTTAAGAAACTAACTTAATGACTCAACAAAAACTCTAAATTTTGAAATATATAAAAGTTAGTATTATTAAAATATAAGGAATCCTTAATTAGAACTCTCCAATGGACTTGCTCTTAACATTTTTAATAAAGATAAGTAATATAAATGAGCTTGGATATCTAGTTATTTGTGCAAACCCCATTTAATAAATAGATTTAATTGCCCTAAGTCATTTAACTATTTCCCCTAAATGGGTTTAAATCTGTCAATTTCTTTTATACATACCTATTTATTAAATATGGGTTCCATACCCAAATTAACATCACTTACATAAGTTATGAGTATTTAAACTAACCTGAGAAATATTGATAATCTCGTGGAATTCATGCTCAAGTTTTAAAGGTTTTTTTTTT
>Ga0041059_1003137_pt1 | contig 11582 bp, 7 predicted proteins | sample AraColnosormetaG_FD_56232 | JGI IMG/M metagenome (GOLD analysis project Ga0041059, IMG submission 56232) | Arabidopsis roots microbial communities from North Carolina, USA - Col MF nosort | ecosystem: Host-associated > Plants > Roots > Unclassified | place: USA: North Carolina | collected 2013-09-02 | reverse complement strand
TTTTCCACCTAAATATTAATGATTTTTTTTTTTTGGACAAAAGAAATAATAATGATTAAATTACAATTTTACTATGAGACCACTCAAACTTTATGATATACTATGAGTTCGTTTATAAATTTTTAAAAGATAAAAGATTCGTTACTTTGGTTAAGGTTTTGGTGTTTGAGATTAAGACTTCGTCATGATTACTTTTAACGTAAGGAAACGGATCGGATAGATCTTTTACCAAAAGAGAAAATTAAAACGAAAAAAACTAATACAAAACTACAGTCTTATAGATCCAGAATTGAAGTGATATGAATTTTAAAAGAAAATTTGATTTGTGAAAATAGTTATGAAAACAAAAGAGCATAAAACTCATAGATAAGAGAACAAATTGACATCTAGCTAACTCCAATAATCGTCTCTATCTTCTCCTTATCGTACTCCTTCTCGTTCTTCTACTTCTTTTTCTGCGTTCTTCTTCTCCTGCGTACATATATGGCTTATAAGAATAGTTATAAGAACGTAAAGATTCTTCGTCGTCTGATGTTTCGTCGTGGTCTGATTGTTCATAATCTTCTAAGTTCGGGTAAGTATCTTCATAGATCTTTGACTTGAGTAGCTTTGAATCGATGACGTTAATATCTTCTACATGGTCTGCTAAAGCGTAGAATCTACTACAATCTTTCTCAAAGACGTTGTCTACAAAGACGCAGACTCTACTCCTATTGCCCGACGCTTCATGGTATTCTCCAAAACCTCGAATTTCAACACATTGAAGAGTATTCATTTCAGGGTTATAGTAGAAAATATAGAAGGGTTGCTTAGATGTATAATCAGCCATCGACAAAACAATTTCACCCGTAGCAGTCACTCCAACTACCGAAACATAATGAGCCAAAAATATATCATCCCACAACACGTAGGCATATTTCGACCATTCATTTTTCTCCTCGTCCTCTAGAACCCAAAGACGCAACTTAATGGTATCACCATCGTAATCATCATAAAAAACCAAACCCAACTTTCCTTTGTAATTTATCAGTTCACAATAGCTTCCAGGGTAAAGAAAGCTGAATGTCTCATACCTCACATCAAAGCAAACTACCACAAAAGAAGTCAAAACCTCAGACGTATCACCCAAGTAATACACAACCCCATTGATGCATATACCTTCACTCATAATTTCATGTCTTAAGGTACGTTTTAATCTTCTCCAACTCATTTCTCCACTTCCAAGTTTCAGAACTTTATGATGATCAGGACTACATGGGTAAGCCATGATCATGAACAATACCTTGAATTGCTTGTCAATCGGATCATACCCGAAAAAGCTAAACGCTTGTCTAAACCTTGCAATAGCAGGCAAGGTCGCATAATGTCCCGTTATAGGGTTACATAGCACAGGCACTCCATCGTAATCATCCTCTTTGATCCGCATACCATAGAAATACATCATACCAGACGCATAGCCACATGAAAACCGTCGGTCGTTACGAGGATAGATCTGCATACCATCTGGAGGGAACTTCATATGAAATTCAGCGGTTTCTACAAGAGACGACGATGAAGACTTCTCATATGGAGTAAGATGCTGAGGCAACGAGAAGAAGCTTCACAAGCCATTATTTTCGATGGCGAATAAGAGACGCGGCTGAGTTGAGGACCTGGTTAGGAACAATTCTGTGAAATATGGACGACTAAGCATTGATGCCCATTGCTTCGACACGCAATGAAACCTAGCAATTGACTTTGTAATCTCAACAATATCTCGAGGATGAGTTCATTGGGGATGGAATCTGAAATCATGATCGTTTTATTTGCTGGTCGAACACAAAGAGAGAGATATGTTAAAACGTATTATATTAAGAACAAGACAAACCTAGCTACCATGAAAATAGAGAGACCATACCTGAAAATAAAAGGAATCAAAATATGATTTTTTTTTGTTTCTTCACCAAATAAAAAAAACAGAGAATTTTTAAGACTATTTAAAACTCACCTAAGAGACGAACGCAGTGTCTTCGAGGGTTTGGAGGAGATAGCTTTCTAGCCAAGCTTAAAATTTCACCTAGATTATACCAACCAGGGTTTTACTGTTCCTAATTTATATGTCGTGACAAGTAGAAAAGTAAAAAAACAAAAGAAAAGAATTCTGAAAAGCCTTGGTGAAAATAAAATTAAAATAGGGCGGTGCTAACCTAAGTCCAAACCGAAAAATTAAAGTCCTAACCTAAGACTTCCTACTTCTTAGTGGTTAATAATAGTTACTTTGTACGTAAAAGAACGGGTGAATTTTTTTATTGTACCGTTTTCTGTCCTTGCTGATCGACGCAAACCTTGTTCGTCATTCGTATTACGGGTCACTATTTTGATTTGCTCATCCCCTTCACGAGAAGCAATATTCGTTGGAGGTGTTTGCTGCTCTAGTGAACGAGGACGAGTGTTAGTAAAGTTCCATGAGGCTGACCTCATTTGTTTCTCAAAAGAAGCTGCTCGCCTGTGAGCCTCCGAGACGGTTGTAGGGTCGAATTGTGACAAAGAATTTTGTAACTGAGAGCGTAATTCACCGATCAATCTTGAAACAAGTTGTGTCTGACTATCATTGATGTCATTAAACGTGAGTAGTAGGTAGAATTCTTCAGCATATTCTTCCACAGACCGTGTTTCATGTCTCAGATTTTGCAACTTGTTATACATTATTTGAAGGAAGTGGCTCATATTGTTCTTAAGGAATGTCTTAAGTATGGGAGAGACTCTGAAGCATTCAGAGGGTTTCATTTCATGAGTTAGAGGAAGAGCCAGGTGAGAAGCACGTGTGTTGACTCGTTGAAGCTGCAACGGTCAATGAGGGCAGTTCGGTAATTTCGGTGTTCCTCTGCAATTCTTTATCTTCTTCTTCTCTTCTTCGATTCTGTTAGAGTTGTTGTTGAGTTTGTTTCGAGAGTAAAGAGAGAGAGAGATTAGAGTGAGAAAGCTCTGAGATTGAGTGATTATATGATACTTTGTTCCCATTAAAGTTCTAGTGGATTCCGGAGATAAACTCCGACGAGATGTAGCGTTTTCCGGTGAAGGAAACGTGAACTCGTTAAACCTCTGTGTCAACATTCTTTTACTTTCTTTGTTACACAAATCGATTACAAACAAGAGTCAAGTTCGAATCGAGTGTTAGTGAGCTGAGTTTATAGTTCAAATCCTTACAAATTGTTATTAGAGCTTAAGGTCGTTAAGCGGATTCGATTTCGAGATGGCTGGAACTCCGATCGCAGTCTTTGACGAATCAGGAGACTTCTCATTGTGGAAGACAAGGATCATGGCTCATCTCAGCGTCATCGGATTGAAAGACGTTGTGATTGGGAAGACGATAACACCTCTTACAGCAGAAGAAGAGGAAGATCCTGAGAAGTGAAAGAAGAGAGATGTTGATGAAGCATCAAGACTCGAACGATGTGATAAGGCTAAGAATGTGATCTTCCTAAATGTAGCAAACAAAGTTTTGAGGAAGATCGAGCTATGTCAAACAGCTCAAGAAGCCTGGGAAACATTAGATCGATTGTTCATGATTCGATCCTTACCGCATAGAGTGTATACTCAATTGAGTTTCTACACTTTCAAGATGCAAGAAAATAAAAAGATTGATGAGAACATAGATGATTTTCTCAAGATCGTTGCAGATCTGAATCATCTACAGATTGAGGTAACTGATGAAGTTCAAGCGATCCTATTGCTGAGTTCTTTGCCTGCTAGGTATGATGGTCTTGTAGAGACTATGAAGTATAGTAACAGCAGAGAAAAGCTGAGGTTAGATGATGTGATGGTTGGAGCGAGAGATAAAGAAAGGGAATTGTCTCAGAACAATAGGCCTGTAGCAGAAGGTCATTATGCTAGAGGTAGGCCAGAAGGAAAGAACAACAATCAAGGAAATAAGGGAAAGAATAGGTCTCGGTCTAAGTCTGCAGATGGTAAAAGAGTTTGTTGGATTTGTGGCAAGGAAGGCCACTTCAAGAAGCAGTGTTACAAGTGGTTAGAAAGAAACAAATCAAAGCAACAAGGTTCAGATGTTGGAGAGTCGAGTTTGGCTAAGTCTAGTGAAATATTTGATCCTGCAATGGTTATAATGGCTACTGGAGAAACACTGTTGGTTACAGGCAGAGATGCAGATGAATGGTTTCTGGATACAGGATGTTCGTTTCACATGACCCCAAGGAGAGACTTATTCAAAGATTTCAAAGAACTGAGTTCAGGTTTTGTCAAGATGGGCAATGATACATATTCTCCGGTGAAAGGAATTGGAAGTATCAAGATCAGAAACAATGATGGAACTCAAGTAATTCTAACTGATGTGAGATACGTGCCTAACATGGCAAGAAATCTCATATCACTTGGAACATTAGAAGACAAAGGGTGTTGGTTTAAATCTCAAGATGGAGTTTTAAAGATTGTTAAAGGCTGTTCCACAATCTTAAAAGGACAAAAAAGAGAGACTCTTTATATCCTAGAGGGATTAGCAGAAAATGGGGAATCACATTCCTCAGCTGAGTTGAAAGATGAGACTTCTCTGTGGCATAGTAGGCTCGGTCACATGAGTCAAAAAGGAATGGAAATCTTGGTTAAAAAGGATTGTCTACAGAGGGAAACTATAAAGGAGTTGAAGTTCTGTGAAGATTGTGTGTATGGGAAGAACCATAGAGTGAGCTTTGCACCAGCTCAACATGTCACCAAAGAGAAGCTAGCTTACATCCATTCAGATTTGTGGGGTTCACCACACAATCCAGCTTCTCTAGGTAACTGTCAATATTTCATCTCATTTGTAGATGATTATTCACGAAAGGTCTGGATATACTTTTTAAAGAAGAAAGATGAAGCTTTTGAAAAGTTCGTGGAATGGAAAAAGATGGTAGAGAATTAGTCTGACAAGAAAGTCAAGAAACTAAGAACAGATAATGGTCTTGAGTACTGCAATCACTATTTTGAGAAGTTCTGCAAAGATGAAGGAATTGTAAGGCACAAGACTTGTGCTTACACACCGCAACAGAATGGGATTGCAGAGAGACTTAATAGAACCATCATGGATAAAGTCAGGAGTATGCTGAGTGAAAGTGGAATGGATAAGAAATTCTGGGCAGAAGCAGCATCCACTGCAGTATATCTCATCAACAGATCACCTTCTACAGCACTGGATTTTGACTTGCCAGAAGAAAAATGGACTGGTGCTTTACCAGACCTAAAAGGTTTAAGAAAGTTTGGGTGTTTGGTTTACATTCATGCTGATCAGGGTAAGCTGAATCCAAGAGCGAAGAAAGATGTGTTTACAAGCTATCTTGAAGGAGTTAAAGGATACAAAGTTTGGGTTTTAGAAGAAAAGAAATGTGTTATTAGCAGGAATGTGATTTTCAGAGAAGAGATCATGTACAAAGACCTGAAGCATGATTCACACACAAGTATGATTGAAAATGACTTAGAAAACATCAGACTTAACCCTCCTGTTGTTACTTGTGATCATGAAATTACAGATCAAGGTGGAGCTACTGTGACAGATACATATCAAGATGATTCTGCACAAGACGCTAACTCACCTGTTATAACACAAACTCAAGTCTCAAATGAAAATCAGTCTAAATCAGAAGAAGAAGACTTGAGTGACTATCAGCTAGTCAGAGATAGAGCTGTGAAGATAAACCCGAGGTATAATGAATCAAACTTGGTTGGTTTCTCGTTTTTCACAGAAGATGGAGAACAGGCAGAACCAAATTCATATCAGGCAGCACTAAGAGATCCTGAATGGGATAAATGGAATGAAGCCATGAAAGAAGAGATGATGTCAATGGGAAAGAATCAGACATTGGATCTTGTAGAAAAACCAGAAGGTGTCAAGATCATAGGCTGCAGATGGATCTTTACCAGAAAGACAGGAATACAAGGAGTGGAAGCTCCAAGATATAAAGCACGGTTGGTAGCAAAGGGATTCACACAGAAAGAGGGAATTGATTACACAGAAATCTTCTCACCAGTTGTGAAACATGTCTCCATAAGGTACATTGTGTCAATGGTAGCACATTTTGATATGGAATTGCAGCAGATGGATGTAAAAACTGCATTCCTACACGGATTCTTAGATGAAGACATCTACATGGCTCAGCCTGAAGGTTTTGAGGATAAGAAAAATCCTGAGAAGGTATGTTACCTGAAACCCTCTTTGTATGGTCTTAAGCAGTCACCTAGGCAGTGGAACCTCAGATTTGATGAATTCATGAAAGGAATAGGTTTTGTCAGGAGTGCTTTTGACAGTTGTGTTTACTATAAGAAGCTAGGCAAGACATACACCTACTTACTCTTGTATGTAGATGACATGTTAATTGCTTCAGTAGACAAGTCTATTGTTCAGGAATTGAAGCTACTACTGAGTAAATAATTTGAAATGAAAGACTTGGGAGATGCTAAGAAGATTCTAGGTATGGAAATAACTAGAGATCGAGAAGCTGGAATTTTGTCTTTGTCACAGGAAGCTTATGTGAAGAAGGTCCTGCGTTCAACACACATGGATCAATCTAAGCCTGTGTCAACTCCAATTGGAGTTCATTTTAAGCTGAGAGCAGCAACAGAAGAAGAGTACAAGAACCAATTTGAAAGAATGAGGTTTGTACCATATGCTAACACAGTTGGAAGCATAATGTATTCTATGATAGGCACTCGACCGGATCTTGCTTATCCATTAGATGTGATCAGTAGGTTCATGAGTAAACCACTGAAAGATCACTGGCAAGCGGCCAAGTGGGTCTTGAGATACATGAAGGGTACAGAAACAAAGAAATTGTGCTACATGAAACAAGATGATTTCCTGTTGAGAGGTTATTGTGACTCAGATTATGGAAGTAACTTTGATACTCGGAGATCGATATCAGGTTATGTGTTTACAATAGGTGGAAACACCATTATCTGGAAGTCTAAGCTGCAGAAAGTGGTAGCTCTTTCCACAACCGAATCCGAGTATATGGCACTTACAGAAGCAGTCAAAGAAGCCTTGTGGCTTAAAGGACTTGCGAATGAGCTTGGTTTTCCACAGAAAGATGTGGAGGTTCACTGTGATTCTCAGAGTGTTATCGCCTTAGCAAAGAACTCAGTGCATCATGAGAACACCAAGCATATAGACATCATGTTACACTTCGTGAGAGATGTCATAACTGAAGGGAAGATTAGGCTGGTGAAAATTGCAAGTGAATGCAATACAGCAGATATCTTCACAAAAGTGTTACTAGTTAACAAACTTGAAGGAGCACTCAACATGCTCCGAGTCAGTAGTCACTGAGCGGTGGAGCTCAGGTACCGGAGTTGGAATCCAGGGTAACTAGAACAGGTAAAGACTCAGAAGATAATAAGAGCCAAGGTGGAGATTTGAAGGAAGTGGCTCATATTGTTCTTAAGGAATGTCTTAAGTATGGGAGAGACTCTGAAGCATTCAGAGGGTTTCATTTCATGAGTTAGAGGAAGAGCCACGTGAGAAGCACGTGTGTTGACTCGCTGAAGCTGCAACGGTCAATGAGGGCAGTTTGGTAATTTCGGTGTTCCTCTGCAATTCTTTATCTTCTTCTTCTCTTCTTCGATTCCGTTAGAGTTGTTGTTGAGTTTATTTCGAGAGTAAAGAGAGAGAGATTAGAGTGAGAAAGCTCTGAGATTGAGTGATTGTATGATACTTTGTTCCCATTAAAGTTCTAGTGGATTCCGAAGGTAAACTCCGGCGAGACGTAGCGTTTTCGGTGAAGGAAACGTGAACTCGTTAAACCTCTGTGTCAACATTCTTTTACTTTCTTTGTTACACAAATCGATTACAAACAAGAATCAAGTTCGAATCGAGTGTTAGTGAGCTGAGTTTATAGTTCAAATCCTTACAGTCCTGTCATACGTGTCCTTAAACTTTTTCTTGAGCTTCTCCCAAAAATGAATTAGAACTTTTCCAATGCGGGCACGAGTTGTCTTTGTCTGATTCCACCAATATGCAGCGTGACCACAGAATTTGGTTGCTTCCAAAGCAACTCTACGTTCTTCCGGGACTCATTTAAATTCAAGTATCTCTTCAACAGATACGATCCAATCCAGTAACGAATCACCACGAATTCCACCATGAAACTACAGGATATCGAGACGAAAACTAGCTTCCCAACATGTAGTTCATGTTGACAAACATTAGCGAGATCGCGTTAGTGTTGTCTGTTACGAGCAATCGGACTATCTGGTTGGTCTTGTGGCTGGTTTTCAAAAGCAACATCACGATGAGGGTCTATGTTGCCAAGACTTTGCAGCAACATTTGATTCAGTTCGTACATCGCTTGTTGCATCATATTCTTGAAATTTTCTTGAGATGCAATTAAAGCATCACGTTAGCTTTAGGAGGCATGATTAACAAATTCAACGCCCAGAACGACAAGAATCTGATACCAACTGATAGAAAGGCAGAAGCTACGAGCGGAGGACACGGCGGCTCCGTTTTAATAGGGAGAAAACAGAGTATGAAGATGACGATTAGTGGTGATGAAACGATGGTGAGATGATATAACCGAGATCGATTCCAGGAATCGATATCGAATTGATTTGCAAGTCCTCCTTGCAGGGCTTTAAGACAAAGCTCTTTTGGGTAGTTAAGACTACCTCTTTTTGGTTTTTTTTTGATAGATTTCAAAACAAGATGGAATACAATAGGTGACTAGTTTGCCAACACACCCTTTCCTAAAACATGATGAGAATATCTCCTCAATGAAGAAAATAGAAAACTTAACATAGTAGTAAACTTGAGTAAAAACCAACACCAACGGCAGTTCTTGATGGGCAAGGCAACCCACGACGAGGCCCTTCAAAAGCTTAACGGTTTGCTGCATCCACGACGAGAATCAGGAGATTCTTGATTTCGCTCATCTTGACCTCTTTTCTCTTTTTGCAGGTTCAATCAAGGATACAATTTCAAAAATTGACACAGTGATGATCTTCTGTGTCCTCGCTTGTAAATGTGGCTAGAACTCTCTCAACCTCTTTAACGATTTCCTTAATAAAATCGGCTTCAGACCTGCCATATATATATATTGTAACTCAATTAATGGATATTTTCTAAAGTGCAGAGAAACTAAATATTTTCACGTGATATAATCGAGGAATTCTCAACCACAAGATGAAAGGATCAACGAAAGAAATTAATGAAGTAGATATAAGTACAAAAAGGGTGAACATTCGATCCTAAACATAAAACTACAGAAAATGTTTTTTCTATAATTCCCTAAGCTCCACACATCTTTTACATTATCTTTGTTTGTCACACAAACACAAATCAGATCTAGAGACTCAAATCCATTGGCATACTTTTCTCCCAAACATTATTTCGATTTTTAAAAATATATATATATAATAGTAGTATTAAAATGTGATCCACAAGTCGACAAAAATAATGTGACAAACTTATGGAAGAGATAGATGAGATAAAACCTATTGGAAATTCACCTATTATTATTCTTTTAAGCCTTCGGGAACCAAAATATGACTCCATGCATTCTTATTTACCAAAAAATAATGGGTATTCGTCTACTCATGCAAGCTTTCAAAATACAAATTCCATCGAAAACAAATTTTCAAAACGATTTAACCTAAAGTTTTAAACTACTATAATCTTTCTAGCTTTCAGAACAAGCAGCCCAAATTAAACGATAAAAATCAATTAACTAAACAAATTTAACTAAAATTACCTTAGTAATTATATCTGGCCGTCTCTGTGGGAATTAATTATTATATTATTGTTGTTAAACCTTAGTTAAAAAGAAATCGGGAGGTTTTTAATGAGTTTGGACTGTTTATGTTGGATCGTTTCTCATTCACATCTCAATGAAACCTATTAAAATGTTAGAATATCGCATATTGGAAACTGGGTTATTTCTATACACTAATTAAATATATAAGATATTACATGTTTTTGAAAAACAAATTATAGGAAAACAAAAGAAGCATTAGAAAATACCTTCCGTCTCCCAGGGACAAACCCATCTTATTAGAAATACACTCTAGGGCTTCCATCCACTCCTTGATTTGACATCCTCGAGACTTTTGAGCAAGCGCCCAAAACTTTTTACCAAAGTCACCTGTGCGGCCGCTCACATCTCTTGCCCTAACCTTATAGAAGATAGGAATGACTAGAAGCTTTCTTTCATCTACGCATTCCTTCATCTTGACAATCTCATCCATACAAAACCTCGACTCCGCAAACCTAAAGGATTAATTGCCACATAGTCCATACAAATACTATTAGATATTGATGACTAGGACAATAAGTCAATAACCATTTTTAAAATTTTGTGATAACTCTAAACCCTAGCTAATGTTGAAACATTAAGCAACCAAGAAAAAGATGCATCTATGAACTACTTCCGGTTTTAATTAAGTGAAGGAATCAGAGATTGATAGGTTCCTCATAATTATACCTGCTAGAGAAGATGACCAGGGCAACTTTTGACTCTTTGATCCTTAAAAGGAGACTTGTCAAGTCATTTCCACGTTGCTCGTCTTTATCTATGATGAACATGATCCCATATCTCTCTAAAGCATCAGCGAGGTGGCTGATAAACCCATGACGAATCTCTTCTCCTCGGAAACTAAGGAACACTTTAGGGACAGGAACATTTCTGTACCGAGGAGACACGCTCGTCATATATAAGAGATTGAGGACGACTTTGTACTTTAGTGATTCTTGATTAAGAGAGTAGAGAGGCTAATGAATTGTGGATAAAAAGTAGAACGTACTTTGGCTTATTTATAAAAAAAGAGAATCACTAAAGTACAAAGTCGTCACAAACACATGACGACTTTATAAATTGGCTATTAAATCTATAAATAGTCAAAGTACGTTCATTAGAGAGCTTTGAAAGTCCACAAAAAACGCTTCAAAAATGGATATCATAACTCGTGGATAAATACAAGAAGGTACCGTAGCCAAAAAAATCATATACAGCCTTGTTCGTTTCTCTGTCGCTGGATTCAGCGACAGCGACCAGCGATCAGCGACAGCAACCAGCGACAACATATATTGTTCGTTTGTTTGTCGTTGGATTCAGCGACCAATTACAGCGACAATCGCTAATAACTGTCAAAGTGTTGTTCGTTTGACTGTCGTTATAAACAGTTGCTATATTTTTAAAAAAAAATAATTATTTTTTGTGCTAATTTATATTTTAAAATCAAAATGTAAATCATATATCATACACCATGAGAAAAAATAAATTAATATATTTATTTATTTTAGTTTTATCAAATTTAATAAGAATTATTTTAATTAAACTAGAACTCAAATCCCTCGTGATATTGCAAAGAAAATATTATAAATTTGTTTATATTTTGACAGAAAATTACAATATAGGCAAATTGCAATAAAAGATACAAGCGAGAAAAAACAACCGTCAATATTTTTTACGGAAAGTTGCGATTAAAAGACACAACTGTTCAGAGTGCAAAAAACATTTATTTAAGTTTAATTTAATTTAATCCTGTTTAATTTAATTATTTTTAATTATTCTTTAATTTATTTATTTTGATCGCTAAGTTGTTCGTTTGCATGTCGCTGGATTCAG
>Ga0041059_1003136_pt1 | contig 11583 bp, 12 predicted proteins | sample AraColnosormetaG_FD_56232 | JGI IMG/M metagenome (GOLD analysis project Ga0041059, IMG submission 56232) | Arabidopsis roots microbial communities from North Carolina, USA - Col MF nosort | ecosystem: Host-associated > Plants > Roots > Unclassified | place: USA: North Carolina | collected... | reverse complement strand
AAAAAAAAAGGCTACTAACGGAAGACGTGAACAAGAACAAACACAAGAGGAAGAGGAAGAAGAATAATTAGTATAGTGGTACTTTTTATACAAGGCTAGACCGGATCTGATCTTCATATCTAGGTCTCATGGATGTATAAAAATATGATTTGGGTTTGGGACCAAAAATAATGGTATTGTGTTTTAGTCGCGGTTAATTTGATCTTATTAATTACCTTAACCATCACGGCATCTCCATTCACTAACCTAGTTGTAGGAATAACTATATACATAGTAAATTTAAATGTGTGCCTCTTGCAAAAATATTTATGATCATATGTCATGACAGTAAAGATGAAACCACTGGACTAAAATCACATGTTTAAGAATGTAAGCATAGCATTGTTTATATATGAGGAGGGGTCATGATCACAATCCATATATAGTTCTTTTTCTCTTCCTACTTCGGATAGAATATAAGCTTGTTTTGTTATATGCTACTTCTTCCAATCGTTTTTCGGCGTTATAACTACACTTGTTCAAAACAAATTAAAAATACATTTTGTTTAGCGATATATAAACAAGAAAAAAGAAAGTAATGCTATATAGTGAATAAAAGAGAAACGTTCCACACTTGCACTTAAGAATATCAGAACCGGCGTTACACATAATACGATTACGAGCATTACCTCTAGTAGCAAGACCTTTTTGGTTCAAATATTGAAGTTTAAATTAAAGCTGAAGAAATCCGAAATTCAAACCCTCTAGATTTTATTAAGAGAATGAAAGTAACTTAATTAATTAGTAATAAGCTGAGAATCAGCTCTCACACGCACACTTGTCAATACGTTCAAGGAAGGCCACCGAGTCCGCCACCGGCTCCTCCCCCAAAGCCGCCTCCACCGAGGAGTCCACCGCCACCACCTCCGAGTCCACCACCGCCTCCACCTAACCCTAGTCCGGCTCCCGCGCCGATCCCAGCCCCAATCCCAAGCCCACCAAGACCAGCTCCTCCACCAAGGCCAAGCCCTAAGCCATCACCGCTGCCACCGCCTCCGAGGAAAGATTTTTCATCCTTGAATTGGGTATCTTCGGAGATAAGTTTCCTAGCACCGACATTGGCACAAACAAGTGCAATGAGAAGGAGCACAAGCAAGTTAGTGAATGTGCCTTTCATGTTTTGCTTTGTTGGTTCAAATTCTTTTTGTTTATGGTGAATCCCTGAGCTGTGTTACAAGACCATATATATAGGCTGTTATGTATACACACACATACGTAATGTAAGTGTGCAATAAATGCAGATAAAACTTTGGATATAGGACCTTGAGTACAATGTAGCTAAATATAAATTAGTCTTACTAACATATTAGTGTTAGTCTCTTTTCAAAGAGTACAATGTCAAACGATATGTATTTGTATTTCTATGTCAAACGATATGTATTTGTATACAAAGAGATTAAACATAGCATCAATCAACTCTCGTACATTAATTAGTGTTAGTCTCTTTTCAATGTGCATGTGAGATTCCTAACAACCTTAAAACATGGGATGTGATACACAAAACTTACATTCTTAAACATATTTTTGTTGGTTTTATACATTCTTAAATTTTAGTCATCTTATTATCATAACTATTTTTGCAAGAGGCGGGACACATATATTTAAATTAAATTCACGTGCATATATTCACATATTACCGGATTATATTCAGTATAGACACTTACACATATATAGTTACACAAAAGTATTAATTCCTATGGAGATGCCGTGATAGTTAGGTAAATGAGCATAAAAAGACAGACAACCCAACCGATAAAATTAATTGGGGAGCCAAGAGAAATACCACTATATACTACTTTAATTTGGTCCCAACCCCAAAACATATTTATATACATCGATCGCATGATCCTTGAGACCTATACATGAAGATCAGATCCGGTCTAGCCTAAGCAAACAGCTTGACTTTAAGTTAAATCGATTCTTTCTTCTTCTTTTTCTAAAATCGATTCTATTTAATGCACTCATATAACTGATCGAACTTCTGCAGCGTCGGTTTTAATCAGCATGCAGAAAGAAAGAGAAGGGTTTAGAAATTTTAGATTCGGTTACGTAGTGGATATGGCTCTAGCTATATGGAATGTATATTATAAATGGCTTTCCAATGATATAGTTGTAGTGTAAAGTAGGTGGATCCATTACCATTAATACAGCCAACTAATTTGATCTCCCTTTTATTTGCGGTTGTGGCTGAGTTTTCATGTGACTACATGTATTGAAGATGTAGACTTATAGTAGTTAGATTGAATACTAAAGCTATTGTATACAATATCTGATTTTACTCCATCATGGTATAACTATTAACCAACATAAATTTAGTTTTGATAAACGTATATAAACACAAGTTCTCTTTCTCTCCTCTCTGTTTCTCCAATTGTCTTGGATGGATCTAATGCTATTTTTGGAGAGTAATTGCTACAATATACTAGGTTTCTATATCTGAACCAACACAATCAAAATTGGTCCGCAAATTCCGGGAAGAAAAAAAGCAGAGCTAAAGATAAACCGATTTAAACCGTCTCTTTTTCCAAGAAGAGCCATATGATCCGTCTCAAATCTAGTAAACCGATTTGGTACGAAAATATTACATTCAATAAACCGTCCATAACCGCAAACACCAAAACCTCAAGGTGGTGGAAATATTTTTATTCAGGTCCATATAGACTAGAGTTTTAACTTTTAAGCTCAAAGACAAAAGAAACGAGCACACACACATAGCACGACACAAACTAAACCACATCTTCTTATTTTAGATCAAACTCTAAGTCTTCCTTTTATTTTATGATCACATTTTTATTATTATGGTTTTGTGATCTCGACCTTCATTCATCGCTCTTCTCATTCCAGTTCCTTGAGAAAATCTTTGTTGTCCACCAAAACCTGTCATTATAACAACCAAACCTTTTAAACAAATCCCAACACTAGAAACGGATACCAAATCATTAGATCTGTATCGATTACTAACCGTTTTCCAGCCATCTGGATCAAGGAATGAGACAATCTTGGTGCCGAGTCCAGGAAGAGGTCCGGCTTCTCTAGTGATCTTTCCTCCTAGCTCTTGGTTGACTATCTTAATAACTTCACCGCTTTTGTACACATCATCTGTGCCTATTGCAATCTGTTTGTTATATTTAACCATTTGATTATCAGAGGAATGAACACAGAAACTGGTTTAAAGCTAACAGAAAGCAACTGAGACATGTCTAATCCCAGACCTGTGCATATGCATTGCCCTTTGTGTACTCAGTCACGTCGTAGTTATAGGTCAGCTCCAAAACTATCGACTCGTATTCTTCAGCATACCCCATCATGCCTATGGTGTACTGTTTCATCCAACAACAAATAAAAACATAAATAAGTCCCAGCGTAGCTCTAAAAAACTAAATTATATGTCTACATTGCATCACTGATTACTTCACCTTGTACTCAGGTCTCTCAATCTTTCTCAAGAGTCTCATCCCGAGGGCCTGCGAGGAATTTAGAAATGATGTAAACACTATAGTAATGAATATTTAAACATTAAGACAATCATTTCACTGCATTACCTTTTCATAGAATTTGATGGCACGGTCGAGATCACCAACACGAAGCATGACTTGGCAGAAAGGTTCAGGAGTTGGACCTCTCTGGATGAGCTCAAAAGTGTAGCCATCAGGGTCCTTCACAAACGCAATGACACTGCCTCCACCTTTGACTGGACCAGGTTCCCTAGTCACATTTCCACCCTTGGCACGGACGTTCTCAACCAGTTTGGAAACCTACAAAAAAAAAAAGCCGTGTATCTCTTCGTTAAGGATCACATGCATATTTTGATTCTTGATACCTAAAGCTCAAAGTAATAGGACTTACATCTTGAGTTGAAATGGCAAAATGCCCAAAGCCAGTTCCAATATCATATGAGCTAACACCATAGTCTGCGAAACACAAAACATTAGAACAAAGTAGTTAACTTGTGAAAAAGCGTATAACAGGAGAGGGCGAGTAGAGTGCATACTATATGTGAGCTCCACAACAAAGTTAGATGTTTCAGGTCCAAAACCAAGAAAAGCATTAGAATACTTCTCCTCAGGGATATCTCTTTTCCTCAACAGCTTCATACCAAAGACCTCAGTGTAAAACCTGGTGAGACAAATAAAGAATATCTTAAAATGTAAAATAACTCCTGTTACAGAAAGATAAAGAATAAGGTATTAATGAAAAAGAAAAAGACATACTCAATGGTGCGATCAAGATCACCAACGCGGTAGACAACATGGAGAAAACGACGGTTATCCTTCTTAGGCCATTCCAACAAATCAGAAGCCTCAGCCATGTTTCTAGAAAGAAGAAAACTTGATTCAGCTGCTCTCATTGAAACAAAATGTACATTACAAATCGAGATAAAACATTGACACAGCCTCAACATAGAGGCGGAAGCAATCTCATTCATTTCCCCTATAAACTTGCTCTCTCCTGATAAATTTAACGAACACCATCAACTCTAGATTTACATTTACCAGGATTCTTATAAAACATCACTAATCTCAACTTCATAAGCATTTTCAACCCAAAAAGGTCTCAACTTTAACATACCCAAAATCATGATGCACCAAATATGAATCTTATTATAAGTTCGCCGCTATTATATAATCGCAAAACGATCAACAAGAACGAACGGAATTGTGATTTCTCAATGATCATCACAACACAAAGAACAATTACATTCTATAAAAATCCCACTAAATTATCGATCCACGAATCCTGTCCTAAATTAGATCCGGAAAACACCGGATCGCTAGAATAAAATTCCACTATTGAATCGAGAAAAAATGATTAAGAATCACAAAATCTAGAACATGATCAACGAAATGTTTAGAACTTGATCATATCTGCAACAGTAAACACACCTGGGAAGAAGATGTACGGTACAAAAAAGCTAAACCACTCTCGAGTAGGTGAGTAATCCAGTCATTGTTGGCACAATCGTCGTCACTTAAATAGGAGTTTGTAGAAACTTTGCCGACAATGTCTTTGCTACTGCCTGTGACATAGTTAGATCATCACAGACGCGTTACAACCGATGGATGAGTGTATTATTGTGAAAATATGGTGAACGACCGTTACGGTTATAATCTAACAGCCGTGTCATGGGATGACACGTGGCGGCGTGAAACAGGTGTTAAAAACATGCTTCTGTAAACCGTCTGTTTACAGTGTGCGACACAGACTCGAGCATAGAGAAAGAATCTCATTCAAGTAGAATCGTGTTTCATGTGATTTTGGAAAGGCATTAGCCAAGGCCCACACAAAATTGTGAAATTAGAATTTAGCGAGGGAGTGAAGCCCATCAGTCCGTGAAATGGGATCTCAGCCCATTTAGAAAATATTTTATTTCTTTTGTTTATATATATTTTCTGGTGTTTTGTATGAAATTTGGACGATGTCTTATTCACGACACATCATAAGCTTTCTTTATCGACATGTTTGGTTTTGAAATGGAATCATTTTCTTCATTCTTCTTTTTGGCACTACCATAAAAAGAAGGCTTTTTATGCATTAAATTTTAAAAGTAAAAACGATAAAATTGGCTTCACATTGAATCTTTTGAAGCCATGCGTAGTGTATACCGAGACTACATTATGAAAACGACACACCTCTTAGCAATGCGGTAACGGATTGTAAATTTTAAAATCAAACCCTTTGTATAATTTCAATATATATAACTGTAGATTTAATAATTCCTATAAACAGACGAAAAAGTGTCACGGTTCATTGTTATTTTGTTTTCCGTAATGAAAATCTGTTTATTTTATTTATATAAAGGAGATAACTAAATTGTTTCAGGAGATTGGCATATACTATAGCATATAATTCAGTGTGATTTCATGATTCAAAGAGTGTTTGTTTATTGACATACATACATACAGAAAGCTTTCCTCTTTTTCAGAGTTTGTTTCTTTGTTTGTTTAATCTGTTATCTTATGTTACATATGGATCTCTATGTTAGTATGTTTGTTGGGTTGCTGTATTTTTTTTTTTTTGTCNTTCTCTTTCTTCTCTTGCTCGACTAGAAAGAAGTCTACAACTTTACAAAAGAGACTATGTAAAAGTGATACAAAAAGAGAAAATGTATTCATTTTGTCTAACATAATTTCTTTGTATATAAGTTCCCTTTAAACAGTTTAGTCGGTGCAAAAAGATTCAGGCTAACAATATTACTTGTTACGTTTTCTTGAGACATCTATTTTTATTTTTTTTCTTGTATTGTTTGAGATGAGAAAAAGTGTTATCAACAAATAAATAAAATGGGCCATTGTCTTCTTGCTGTTCAGCGGAAGCATGGGTTATATTGTAATTCTCTGTTTGTCAACTTGTAATTCAATGTGTTTGATAGATATATTTCAATGACCGGAAAATAAATACATAGAGAAAACACCTACATAATATAATAGTATAATTCAACTAAAGGCCATTGTTATATGCTTTCAATTGTCCACTTTTATTACATGTGGTCAACACCAACATCCCATTTCCAACCCAATATACAAAACCAAAATAATAATAAAGAATAATATTTTTTATTTTATTTTATCTTAATTGTTTGAAGAACTATTATTTTAGACAGAGTCTTTTTGTGTACAAGCAATTCAACTTTATTTAATTTGGTTTTTTACAAAATTTATGGATGAAAGAAAATATTCCAAATGGACCAAATCTATTAAAGATTACATAGTGATGCCTAGCTGGTGCTTTTATCGGAATTCAAGGGCATTACGGTAAAATATCACATATGGTCTGAAAAAAAAACAGTTTGTGTGGGGAGGAGCGAGCAGAGTCGGTTCACGTGAAAGCACAGAGACATAAATCTTTCTTTCACAGCCTAAAACCCCTAAAAATGTCTAATCTCTCTTCTTCTTCTCCGTTTCTCTTTAGATTATCTCAACCATACAGCCATAAATCCATCGGAAGAGGAGGAAGATAATGCAAGAATCAGTCGCTGAGTCTGAATCTGAAGGGGAAGAGTTGCACAATAAGCTCAAGCTCCTCTTCAATGGCTTTCACTAGCATGGTTTCCACCGTTCCTGTTCTCTTCTTCTTCTTCACTCTTCTTTTGATTTCTGGTAAGTTCACCAAACAATTCCACTTTTCAGTTCAAATTCCCCCAAATTGACGAATTTTACATATTTCAAATAAAAAATTGTTTTTTTGGTCTCCTTTTGAGTTAACACTTGGCTAAATATTACTTCTTTTGTTTCGAATCCAAATCTAGACAAAACCCATTTAGTGAATTCTTAAACCTTAGTTAGAAATCATTGCCAAGTTTCGATTTTTAACTAGCTTTCTATGTGCAGCGAATTCGTCGTCTTTATCTCACAACATTAAGGTTCAGGAACAAGACAAAGATCCCTTCGTTGGTTTCAACATCGGCACAGATGTCTCTAATCTTCTCTCGCCGACGGAATTAGTCAAATTTCTCCAAGCTCAGAAAGTAAATCACGTCCGATTATACGATGCTGATCCAGAATTGCTCAAAGCATTAGCTAAAACCAAGGTACGAGTCATAATCAGTGTACCAAACAATCAGCTTCTCGCTATTGGATCATCCAACAGTACTGCTGCGTCATGGATTGGTAGAAATGTTGTTGCTTATTACCCTGAAACATTAATCACAGCCATTTCTGTTGGAGATGAGGTTTTAACAACTGTGCCTTCTTCAGCTCCTTTGCTTTTACCTGCTATTGAGTCTTTATACAATGCTCTTGTTGCTTCTAATCTCCACACTCAAATCAAGGTCTCTACGCCTCACGCAGCTTCCATCATGCTCGATACTTTCCCGCCTTCTCAAGCTTACTTTAACCAGACTTGGCATTCGATTATGGTTCCTCTGCTTCAGTTCTTGTCGAAAACAGGTTCTCCTTTGATGATGAATCTGTATCCTTACTATGTTTATATGCAGAACAAAGGTGTGGTTCCGCTCGATAACTGTTTGTTTGAGCCATTGACACCGTCTAAAGAAATGGTGGATCCGAACACTTTGTTGCATTACACGAATGTTCTTGATGCTATGGTTGATGCTGCTTATGTCTCGATGAAAAACTTAAATGTGTCTGATGTGGCTGTGCTTGTGACTGAGAGTGGCTGGCCTTCGAAAGGTGACTCGAAAGAGCCTTATGCTACTATCGACAATGCTGATACGTACAACTCGAATTTGATCAAGCATGTGTTTGATAGAACTGGTACTCCTTTGCACCCTGAGATGACTTCAAGTGTCTACATTTATGAGTTGTTTAATGAGGATTTGAGGGCTCCTCCGGTTAGTGAAGCTAGTTGGGGGTTATTCTATGGGAACTCTACACCGGTTTATTTGCTTCATGTATCTGGAAGTGGAACGTTCTTAGCGAATGATACAACAAACCAGACTTACTGCATTGCTATGGATGGTGTGGATGCGAAGACGCTTCAAGCTGCATTGGATTGGGCTTGTGGACCTGGGAGATCTAACTGTAGTGAGATTCAACCTGGGGAGAGTTGTTACCAGCCGAATAATGTGAAGGGACATGCTTCGTTTGCTTTTAATAGTTATTACCAGAAGGAAGGAAGAGCTTCTGGTTCATGTGACTTCAAAGGTGTGGCTATGATCACTACTACTGACCCAAGTAAGCTCTTTTTTTCTTCTTCTTTTTCTCTTGTTATGGTTTATAGTTTGAAGATCTAGAGTAAAAGACTTATGAAAATCAACAAACACCATCTGAGTCTGTTAGTTTTTAGATCCTAAGTTGGGAGAGTCTATAGGAGCTTTAACAAGAAAATATTTATCAAGATCATATACTTGTTGTGTAAATGATCTCGAGTTCCTTAAAAGTTCGAAATTGTGAGTTAACTGGATACATTACATAGTTCTTTATCCTTTTCCATTTATTTCGTTATAAAATCTATTAAATGAGGAGATGCGTATGTTTCAGGTCATGGAAGCTGCATTTTCCCGGGAAGGTATTGCAAGTTCTTGCATTGAACTCCCTTCTGGAAACTCTTTTATCTATATGTTTAGACGAGATAAAGTCTTCATTCTTTTAATTGGTACTCTTACCTCATTTTGTGCAGCAAGAAGGTCGGAAATAGGACACAGACAGTGGTGAATTCGACTGAAGTTGCCGCGGGTGAAGCTACTTCAAGGAGTCTCTCAAGAGGCTTCTGTGTCACTATTATGATTCTTGTAACATTTTCCATATTGTAACCCTTTTCGTGATTTTTATTTTTGGCGAGTTACCAATTTTAGGTCTTGAAACATTTTATTTTGTTATAATTTTGTAATTTGTTGTTGTGGCAATAAAATTAAAAGAAATGAAGTAAAAACAGAAAACGCATCAAGATGTTATCACAGCAGCAAATATCCCAAATAAACATGAAAAAGCAGAATTGTTCAGAAGGAGATGAAAGTAAATGACTGAAACAAAAGAGAGATAAGAAACATAAGAAACAATCTAGTCATCTCTTGCTTTCCTTTTACCCGTCTTGTCGATTTGCAATGAGACTAAGCTTGGAACATAAGAAGTGAAGTCTTCGGGCGGAGCATCTCCAACGGTAAAAGAGGTGAAGTATCCATCTCTTCCAAAGATGAAAGCATTTCCGTGGTTGAGATCCAACTCTGTCTCTTGACCGAAAACTACAACGACTTGCTTCTCCTCGTCAACGATGAATCTCCCAGCTATAAATACATCCGGAAAACCATCCAGCGTCGCCAAGTCCACTTGCAAAAACTCTCTCCACGACACCTTGTTGGGCTCGATCTCAGTCGAAATCCAAATACCTAAAGTGTCACGTTGATATAACACAGCAAGATGATCATCTCTAACACAAGATATAACCATAATGCCTTCTCCTTCATCACCCAAAGACTCAAACGGCAGAGACAGAAGCTTTCCAAAACTCTCTCTTGTGAAGTCAAAACAGAGTAAATTATATTCCCAAACTCCTTCTTCAATTACCTTTATAACCCGAAAGTAAGCATTTCCCTTCAAAGACACGCTTCCTAGTCGCCAAAGATGTATAGATTTCTCGAGATCAACATTAAGATCTTTCCATGAATCGGATTTTAAACTGTAGATTTCATAACCACCAGAAACAGAATTATTTCTCAAGATTTTGTGGTTACGGTTTTTGCTGCTATCATATCCGAAAGCATACGAGCAAAAGTTCTGATAACTCTCGAACAAGCTACGGTTTTGAATCAACCTAGTTTCCCCCAAGTACATGTTACATACCATGAGCGTGTAGTTGCTGTAGTGGTTATTGGAGATGCAAAACAATAAGCCGTCGCAGTGAAAGAGTTGAGATATCGCGAATCCATCAAATGCACTTACTTGATTCACTGATGTGTCAACAAAGTCATCGCCGCCATTTAGGTCCAGCTTCATTGAACAGATCTTGTCACCAATGAGGATAAACCCTACGTGACTGCTTTTCCTTGCGGTTGCTTTACCACCTACAAGATTGGTTTTCGATGAAGCCTCCCATTTCTTGCACGTTGATCGGAGTGATCTAAGAGATGTAATGGGAACCCTAGCGAGAATCTCGTCTACCAAAACCACTGGAAGGGTTGACATCGTCGTCGTCATTTCTCTGAACTTCAGAAAAACCAAGGACTGTTAGGGGTTGTTTCGTTTTTGGGTTCAGTGTAGCCACTAGACAAATGTGTTAGTTTACGATTTAAGGGTAAGAAATCTTTTCTAAATTGGCAATAAATGCTTAATACAGAAGGAAATCTGGAAAAGATTTTAATTATTTTTGGTGGATTTTATTCCATCTTTGTATCCCTAATCTACAAAGGTGATTGGTTAAAATGACTAACAGTAATCTTGTTCAAAAGGACGTTACACGAAACAAAAGGAGATGATGCAAGAAGAAAAAAAAAAATTATTGTAATCAGTGGAACTAATTTAATAATCTCTCTCGTTACTTTTGCCCGGTTGATAGATTCTTCGTATATGCACTAAACTTGGAACGTAAGAAGAGAACACAAGTGGATCAAAATAATATCTAAACATTTTAGGTTTCGAGATGTGATCTGTTCCGATTTTCACAACAGATTTGTCCAATGATGTTAACTGTTTCGTATCCACAGTTTTCGTTCGGTCTATACTTACGAGATTTGGAAACCACAACAACTTTCTTCTCCTCGTCGATATAGAAGCTCTCAACACGAAATTTACTCGAAAAATCAGAGAGCGATGTCCTTTCCATTGTGAAGAACTTGGTCCATGCATGATACTGCATTGGACTCAATTTTAGTCGTTATCTCCATGACCAAGTCCAAACATAAGTCGTAGGGTTGATATAACATAGCGAGCTGCTCTTCTCTGATACAAGATATATAGAGTCACAGTCTCTTCATCACTAGAGTGAAACGGAAGAGGAAGACGCGGTCCAAACCTTTCTGATGTAAAATCAAAACAGAGTAAAAAAACAATACGATTTGAAACTGCATGGCTATCTGACTTCTTTTTGTGGAGCATAATAATAAGTATTTCCCTTCAAAGACACACCGTTGTTGTTGTTGTTGTTGTTGTT
>Ga0041059_1003135_pt1 | contig 11583 bp, 18 predicted proteins | sample AraColnosormetaG_FD_56232 | JGI IMG/M metagenome (GOLD analysis project Ga0041059, IMG submission 56232) | Arabidopsis roots microbial communities from North Carolina, USA - Col MF nosort | ecosystem: Host-associated > Plants > Roots > Unclassified | place: USA: North Carolina | collected... | reverse complement strand
GGGACACTGGACAGGGAGATAATCCAATAATGAAATATAAACTTTTGTTTAGATATGCCGTCGGTTTAAGTATTCTGATAATCACCACCGTTTTTTTGCCTATTCCAAATTTCCACACATTTTATTTTCATTTCTTAATATTTATTTCCTTATCATTTCTTTCTCTCACCAACCAACAAGTTCTCCTTTCTACCCATTTCGTCTCCTTCATTTTGACGTTTTCTTTAGATCTGTTAATAATCCCATCCATGGCTTGGTCTAGTCACTAGTGGTGTTATCTCTCTGTGTGGAATAAAAAGCAAGGTTTTTTAATCACTTGGATTGTTTTAAGATATGGCAACTTTGAACCCTTTTGATTTGTTGGATGATGATGCTGAGGATCCAAGCCAGCTCGCTGTTGCCATCGAGAAGATTGATAAGTCCAAGAAATCTGGACAGGTTTCGAGCTTGCCTGCTAAGTCAGCTCCTAAGCTTCCATCGAAGCCACTTCCTCCTGCTCAAGCCGGTGAGGTTTCTTCTCATAAATCAATATTTAATCAGAAAAATTCGATCTTTATTACTGGAGTAAGCTGTCTGTGTTATTGTTTGGATTCTCTTGATTATTCATGGAGTTGTGTTTTGTCGGTTGAATGATTGAGATTAGTGTATGATTAGTTTTGATGCTGTTGACTAGTGAGAGAGGCAAGGAGTGATGCTCCACGTGGTGGTGGAGGCCGTGGAGGATTTAACCGTGGTCGTGGTGGTTACAACCGTGATGATGGTAACAATGGATATTCAGGGGGATACACTAAACCCTCAGGTGAAGGAGATGTTTCAAAGTCTTCTTACGAGAGGCGTGGCGGTGGTGGTGCTCCTCGTGGTTCCTTCCGTGGTGAAGGTGGTGGACCTGGTGGTGGTCGTCGTGGTGGATTCAGCAATGAGGGTGGTGATGGGGAACGTCCTCGAAGGGCCTTTGAGCGTCGTAGTGGAACTGGCAGAGGGTCAGTCTTATTCTGTTGTTGCATAATCTGCCATTGAAATGACTGTGTCAATCTCATAAGTTGGAGTTTATCTTTTGGATAGGAGTGACTTCAAGCGTGACGGATCTGGTCGTGGGAATTGGGGAACTCCAGGGGAAGAGATAGCTGCGTATGTAATTGTTTATGGTTTATTGCATTTGTTTAAAAAAGTATGTATTAATGTGATTGTGATTGGGAATTTGGACTAAAAGAAGTTTTCTCTGGATTTTAAGTGAGACTGAAGCAGTAGCTGGTGTTGAGACTGAGAAGGATGTTGGAGAGAAGCCAGCTGTTGATGATGTAGCTGCTGATGCTAACAAGGAGGATACTGTTGTTGAGGAGAAAGAGCCTGAGGATAAGGTAAACAGAGAATAGAATAGAAATGCTAGGCTCCTCTTTACTATACTGGTATCAGTTTTTTTTATTTTCACTTATTGTTTATTGACTTGTGTTTCTACAGGAAATGACTCTTGATGAGTATGAGAAAATACTCGAGGAGAAGAAAAAGGCACTTCAATCATTAACTACCTCTGAGAGGAAAGTTGATACGAAAGTGTTTGAATCAATGCAACAACTGTCAAACAAGAAGTCTAATGATGAAATCTTCATCAAGCTGGTAAGACATATCATGTATCATTTCTTCATTGTCGTCTATTAACTTGCGTCAATGATTCTAAACCTTTCCTTTGACCTATTTCCCAGGGTTCTGATAAGGACAAACGCAAAGATGACAAAGAAGAGAAGGCTAAGAAGGTTTAAATCATTGTCTGAATTGAAACATATTGTAGAAATCAATAAGTTTGCTTATTGATGTGTGTTCCTGATTGTAAACAGGCTGTGAGCATCAATGAGTTTCTGAAGCCAGCAGAGGGTGGGAACTACTACCGAGGAGGTCGTGGTGGCCGTGGACGTGGTGGTCGTGGCCGTGGAGGTGTTTCTAGTGGCGAATCTGGTGGTTACCGTAATGAAGCTGCACCGGCAATTGGAGATGCTGCTCAGTTCCCATCTCTTGGGGGCAAGTAAGATCCATCCATGATAACGTCCACACTCGTGCATCCTCCTTTAGGATTTTGTGCGAGGATTTACTGTTTACTGGTCTCTCGTTGTCAGATGTAAATAATTAGGTGTCGTCGTCAGTTTTTAGATTTTATGCAAAACTTTACACTTGTTGGTGTTCTTTACTTTTGAAACAGTACACTCTTCTTAATTTTACCATTTTACTCGTTTTGTGTTTGTTGTTTTCTTATTTATGAAACATGTTTTGAGACGGACATATCTAATGTTATCGGGTTTGAGTCTTTACTCTGTCTCCTCTTTTCTCATTCGTGATCGTGTTCATAGATGTTTTAGAATCAGTAATAATTTGACATGAGTTATGACTTATGAATGATTGTCGAATAACGTGGTTGCTATTACATATACCAATGATTCTGTAGGATTTAAACATTTTTTTGTGTTCTGTCGTAAACCATGTAAAATGCTTTCTCGCTTCAACATTCATCAGCCATTTAAACGCTGTAAATTTCGATTCTTTTTGCGTTCCATTGGAAACCCAGATACCATTTTGGTGGAATCATGTTCGTCTTCCTCTTGTTCATCGCCAGAGCCATCTCTGGTTCGTTCCGATTACTTGACTAAACCTTCTGATCAAGACCAGATTTTTCCGTTGAACAAGATAATAGCTAGGTGTGTACGTTCAGGAGATATAGATGGAGCTCTTAGAGTGTTTCACGGAATGAGAGCTAAGAACACCATTACCTGGAATTCTCTGCTCATTGGGATTTCTAAAGATCCAAGCAGAATGATGGAAGCACACCAACTGTTCGACGAAATCCCTGAACCAGATACTTTCTCTTATAACATTATGTTGTCTTGCTACGTTCGTAATGTTAACTTCGAGAAGGCACAGAGCTTCTTCGATCGGATGCCATTCAAGGATGCGGCGTCATGGAACACGATGATCACAGGGTATGCACGAAGAGGTGAAATGGAGAAAGCGCGGGAATTGTTCTACTCCATGATGGAGAAGAATGAAGTTTCTTGGAATGCCATGATCTCTGGATACATTGAATGCGGAGATTTGGAAAAGGCATCACATTTCTTCAAAGTGGCTCCAGTTAGAGGCGTCGTGGCTTGGACGGCGATGATCACAGGGTACATGAAAGCCAAGAAGGTTGAATTAGCTGAGGCAATGTTCAAAGACATGACAGTGAATAAAAATCTTGTAACTTGGAATGCTATGATCTCTGGTTATGTTGAAAATTCTAGGCCAGAAGATGGATTGAAGCTTTTCAGAGCTATGCTTGAGGAAGGAATTAGGCCTAACTCGTCTGGACTAAGCAGCGCATTGCTCGGATGCAGTGAATTATCGGCGTTACAATTAGGGAGGCAAATACATCAGATAGTGAGTAAATCTACATTGTGTAATGATGTAACAGCATTGACGTCTCTGATCAGTATGTACTGCAAATGTGGAGAACTTGGTGATGCTTGGAAGCTCTTTGAGGTGATGAAGAAGAAAGATGTTGTGGCGTGGAACGCAATGATTTCCGGGTATGCTCAGCACGGTAATGCGGATAAGGCTCTGTGTTTGTTCCGTGAGATGATAGATAACAAGATCAGACCGGATTGGATAACGTTTGTTGCGGTTTTACTGGCCTGTAACCATGCTGGACTAGTGAATATTGGGATGGCATATTTCGAATCGATGGTGAGAGATTATAAGGTAGAACCGCAGCCTGATCATTACACGTGTATGGTTGATCTTTTGGGTCGGGCTGGGAAGCTGGAGGAGGCATTGAAACTGATAAGATCAATGCCGTTTAGACCTCATGCTGCGGTCTTTGGGACGCTCTTAGGGGCTTGTAGAGTGCACAAGAATGTGGAATTGGCTGAATTTGCAGCTGAGAAACTGCTTCAGCTAAACTCGCAAAATGCAGCCGGGTATGTGCAGCTTGCGAATATCTACGCATCGAAGAATCGTTGGGAAGACGTTGCAAGGGTTCGCAAGAGAATGAAAGAGAGCAATGTTGTGAAGGTAGAGCGAGTCAAAGTTCGATTCTTTATTCGAGTTACAAGACTCTAATGTATTTACTTGACTGTTTCAGGTACCTGGATACAGTTGGATCGAAATACGAAACAAAGTTCACCATTTCAGATCAAGTGATCGGATTCACCCTGAACTAGACTCAATACACAAGAAACTGAAGGAGTTGGAGAAGAAGATGAAACTAGCTGGATACAAACCGGAACTAGAGTTTGCTTTACACAATGTAGAGGAAGAGCAAAAAGAGAAGCTATTGTTATGGCACAGCGAGAAGTTAGCTGTTGCATTTGGTTGCATAAAACTCCCTCAAGGTTCACAGATACAAGTGTTCAAGAACTTGAGAATCTGTGGTGATTGTCATAAAGCAATCAAATTTATCTCGGAGATAGAGAAACGAGAGATCATTGTAAGAGACACCACAAGGTTTCACCATTTCAAAGATGGGTCTTGCTCTTGTGGCGATTACTGGTGAAAAGAGAAGAGCTTTGACTCTCTCATTGGTCAAACCTGACTGTATTTATATGCGTTATTGTGTGGTAAAGTTTCGACCTTTGACTTGACAAGTTGCCGTTAAGAAGAGAGATGCGTAGATCAGCGAGTGGTTCTAGAGTTTTGGATCATTTTCCGGCGACTTCAAGGTCTCCGCCTCGATCTCAGAGTGTTACAGCAATGGAAGATGATGTGGAGCTGCTTTTGCCTAGGTACGATCCGAATTCTCAAGCGGGGAAGAGAGAGAAATCAAGATTCAGATTTTCAGAAAACGTCATCCATTTGATTCCTCTCATTCTTCTTCTCTGTGTCGCAATCCTCTGGCTCTCCTCTTACTCAGGTAAGCCGAGAAATTGTTTCAATCTCTATGAATCCATAATTGATCTGTGAAACTTAATTAGGGATTTTACAAAGACTCATATGGATATGAGGATCGAGATGTCTCTGCAACGTTAGAATCTTGTGTTGAATTATGGTTTCAATTTGTTCATATAATACTAAATCGGTGATGGATTTGGAATTTGTCAGCAGCGTTAAGGAGTTGAGTTCCAAAAGCAACATGTTGTCTTGTCTCCATGGGAACTCATATTCAGTTTTGGGAAAGGAAACAATTCTTTTACCGCCGGTGATTTTGTGCCGCAAACCATTCGTATTTGTAATTTTTGGTTCTGTAGACACACAAAAGGATCTCTCGTTTTCATGAAATGTATGTTTAATATTTCAGTGATATACATCACACAACTCAAGTAGAAAACACTGATGGTTATCCATTAATCATTCTATTGGTCGAAAAAAAGATTAGTTTCAACTTAATGCCACCTTAGGATTATATGTTCCTGTGAGTTTCAGCTAGCCAACTCAACTAGAGTTAAACAATGGAATCAAAATACATATTCAGTAATTTATTTTAAACTCTGACTATTTATGTAAAACACAAATGGAAATCAAAATTGAAGGTCATGAAGATTCTATTCTTAGTGTGAAAAGTATAGATCAATGATTCTTAATTTCTTCATCCTCCACGCATAGATCAATGGTGAATATGGTTTTAAATCCTCTAATACTCACTGTACTGCCATGGTAGAGTTAAAAAAACAATTTTAGAAATATTAGTGGATTAAGGCATTAAGCTGTCCAAGTTGCTTGTATTTTCTTTTCATTTTATTAATTAAAAAAAAAGTTCAACTATTTATTGACTAATAATAATACGTGTTAAATGGTTATCGGTTTAAAATATGGGCCATAGGCCCAGACTTGAAGAAAAACTTGAAACCCAAAGTTTTATTTTTACTTGTTTTCTTTCTCAGTGAATATCTCCCAATCAAGCTTCTTCAATTTTGCTTGCTCTCTCTCTTACACGGCCAATCGGTGTTTTCGCAGCTTTCAGGTTTGTCTCAATCTCAAATTAAATCGGAGTCAAGTAATAACAATTGATAACCCTAATTGTTTCAATTATATTGTAAGATTTGAAATTTTGCAGTAGATCCGGAATCGTATTCTAGTTCTGGAATCGTTGATCTCGATGGAATTTTTTTTAAGATTTCTTCATACACATTTGGTTCAAAAGATCACATAATTTTATTTTAATTTGATAAGTATGATGATTCTGCTAAGTGGCATTGGATAAAGTTTTCATTTTTGCAATACGTCTAAACTTGTCTATGTCTTGAATGAACTCTCTGAGTTGCTTAAAAAGTCTTGTGCTTTCTTTATTACACAGGCCTCAATACAAGACATTCTATATAAGCATATTGCAGAAGAGGCGGTTCTAATTGTTGCATGGAGTTGAACAATATGACGTAGGGAAATTCTAATTTAGGGGAGGCCTCAGAGTTTGCACTAACTTCATAATCAGCTCTGGACGTTGTTGATTGTATTTGAACAAGAATGTGTAGGCAGAATTGTCGCGCGAAATCCTCACCGGAGGAAGTGATTTCAACTGATGAGAATCTCTTGATATATTGTAAACCTGTTCGACTATATAACATCTTTCACCTTCGCTCTCTAGGCAACGTATGATTTGGCCTTCCTCTCTCATCATTTTAGCTTAGTAATCTTTCATCTCCTGTGTAGATCACCCACTAATAGTTTGAGTTTGCTAAGCTGATTATGGTCTGACTCATGGCGAGTGTGTGCTTCTTTTGTCTCCTAATGTTATTTGAACTTGTTGTTTGTTGTTGCAGCCATCGTTTCTGCCAAGATGCTTGAACTACAAAATTGGGGCAAAGCGCAAAAGAAAGTATGCGTTTCTTCTTGAATGTAGTTGCCACAGTGATATGTTATTTATCTTACTTCTAATATGGAAGCTGATGAACTATTTATCTTTGTTGAGTAGATATGGACATAATGAATGGTTTCTTCTTTGTTCATGCTATACACTTATATTTTACAAAATTGTGTTTTGCTTAGGTCAAGATCTACTGGGATGGTAGTTTTCAACTATAAGGATTGTAATAATACATTACAAAGAACTGAAGGTTAGTCTTTTTCTGTTCTTCGACAAAATTCGATGTCAATGTCTATGTTTCTCTAGATGATTTGTTATTTACTATTTTTTTCTGTATTGTCACGCAGTTAGGGAGGATTGTTCTTGTCCATTTTGCTCTATGCTATGTGGTAGCTTCAAGGTGGGCAACTATTACAACTGAGGTTTCTTCCGGGGCCTTTCATATCTAACACTGTGAAATGCTACTGCCGTTTAATGCTATATACTTTCACTGTTTGGTTACATATTTTTGTGTTTGTTGTTTGTCTTCTTGCTCTTTTTAAACTGCTGAGTGTGTGCTTATCTGAGAAAACATGTTCCAGTTCGAGCTTACAATCCATTGTCTTGTGTCTATGCAGGGGCTGCAATTTCATTTGAATTCATCTCATGATTTATTTGAATTTGAGTTCAAGGTATGTGGTTTTATGGAATTTCTTGTTTTGCCTATGCCGTTAGTAATGAGGTTATAGTTAAAAAAGGGTCTTTCCTATTGTAGCTTTTGGAAGAATACCAGACAGTTAATGTTTCTGTAAAACTTAATTCCTTCATATTTGAGGTCAGTTACTTTAAACTTGGTTAATTGGGAAATCCTATAGCTGGTGAAAATTTGGTTTATATTCCATCCTTATTTGTACTAGGAAGAAGGAAGTGATGATGATAAATTTGAGCCCTTCTCTCTCTGGTAACTCTCAGAACCCCTTGATTAAATACCTTAATAGCAGTAACTCCTTGCTTTTCTTGTCAGTACTTCTCTATAAATCCAACCACAATGTTTTGCAGCTCGAAACCTCGTAAGCGTAGACAAAGAGGTGGCAGAAATAACACCAGGAGACTTAAAGTATGCTTTTTACCGTTGGATTCACCCAGTTTAGCTAATGGCACAGAAAATGGAATTGCCCTGCTGAATGATGGTAAAATCACATCTTCTTCTGTGGTATTCGTTGTGGCTTAGAACTTCATTTTACAGAAGAAGATACAATGTCCTGATTGTTTAGTTTTTGTACTTCTCCTCGCATTCTTCTTGTGAGGGTAATGTTACCAGAACTGATGTACAAAATTAATGGCATGCTACAGGAAACCGTGGTTTAGGATATCCCGAGGCAACAGAGCTTGCTGGACAATTTGAGATGACTAGCAACATTCCACCAGCCATAGCCCACTCTTCTCTGGACGCTGGTGCTAAAGTTATATTAACAACCGAAGCTGTGGTCCCTGCTACTAAGACAAGAAAGTTATCTGCTGAGCGATCAGAGGCTAGAAGGTTTGTTCATCATGACACCCCGTCATCATAATTACCATACCTGTTGTTACAAATGTTCTTCCTATTATGGATAAGTGTTTACTGTACTGCCATATTAACCGAGAAAATTTCTTCCAGCCACCTACTTCTTCAGAAACGCCAATTCTATCATTCTCACAGAGTCCAGGTGATCCAAGTTCCTTCACCTACTTCTTAGGCATTTTCTTTAAATTGCTCATGATGATATCTTATCAAAGCATACTTGGTTTGTTCTCATCTAAATTTGTATTTTGATTCTGTATGTATCAACGCAAAAAAATTATGTCCATGTTGTCTCCGTTTTATTGCCACTAACCAAAAACTGCATGTTTCTTGTGACAAGCCAATGGCGCTTGAGCAAGTAATGTCTGATCGGGATAGCGAGGATGAAGTCGATGACGATGTTGCAGATTTTGAAGATCGCCAGGTATTCCATGATTTCTTTCTGCGTTCATTAAGTAGGCAACAGAAAATGGTATACGATGTAACTTGCTAATGGCTTTTGAAACTTAAAAAAGCTGCAGATGCTTGATGACTTTGTGGATGTGAATAAAGATGAAAAGCAATTCATGCATCTTTGGAACTCGTTTGTAAGAAAACAAAGGTAACTACTTCTCTTACACTTGAACACACACAAAAAGACCTTATGTCTTACATTCCATACCTGTCTAAATGATTCTGCTTATGGAACTTTGAGCTCAAATTATGATTGATGTTTGCAGGGTTATAGCAGATGGTCATATCTCTTGGGCATGTGAAGTATTTTCAAGATTTTACGAGAAAGAGTTGCACTGTTACTCATCACTCTTCTGGTAATATAAGTACACCAAACATATACAGACACATAACTACACTATCAATTTTGTTTCGTTTTTCTGAAAGAAAAATAAAAAATTCCAGGTGTTGGAGATTGTTTTTGATTAAACTATGGAACCATGGACTTGTCGACTCAGCCACCATCAACAACTGCAATACCATCCTCGAGAATTGCCGTAATACCTCAGTCACTAACAACAACAACAACAGTGTGGATCATCCCAGTGACTCAAACACCAACAACAATAACATTGTGGATCATCCGAATGACATAAAAAACAAGAACAATGTTGACAACAAGGACAATAACAGCAGAGACAAGTAATTAAATAGGAAACACTCCGGTTTAGATGATACCGATCTATCGGATTGTAACTTATTCTTCTTTCTTAAAAAAATTGTTTAGGAGCAAACAAAGATTTTATTTGTTAGTGTATTCAACTGATTACATTTTTAGTTAAAAAAATGGATTCTCCTTAATAACTAAAGACTGAAAAATAAGATAAGTTTCCTTAATTTTTCTTTTTGACTTGAGAAAAAGCTCCTCTAGACCTCTAGTAAATAGGAGTTATATATTAATCAAGTACATAACATAAAAATATATATATTAAGTGCAAATAGATTGAAAACAAATCAAGAAATTAATTAAGACACAGTGATTAAGCTTAAAACCCCATTTTGACTTGTTCTTTCTCAATGAATCCCTCACAAGCAGCAAGCTTCTTCGATTTTGCTTTGACACCACCAATCAGTGTTTTCGAATCTTTCAGGTTTGTCTCGATTTCAAACTAGATCGGAGTCAAGTGATAAAATTGACTAACATAATTATTCCCGTTCTCTCGTAAGAGTTGGGATTTAGCAGTAGATCGGAAATCGGAATTTACGTTTTTGTTAAAAGATTGATGGTTTAGGTAATAAAACATAGTTCTGGATTCATTGCTTCTAGTTGATTCTCGAATTGTTTGATTTCGCAATGCACATTTTTGGTTCAAAGGATCACATAATTTGCTTTAAAATTTGACAAAACATACCATCAAATTTCTCATATTTCTTCAAGTAACTCGAACTTGTTGGAAATCTATATACTCTGGGCTATGTAGATAAAGTCTTAACATTTTGGTCAACATTGTTTGTTCTCTAAACTAGTTTGGGTTCTCTGTTTTAAAGTTTGGTGCTTTCACTATTACACAGGTCTTATACAAGACTACAGTCTCTAGAAGCATAATATCGTCGACTCTGTTTTGAGTTTCCCAACAGTGGTTGAAGCTTAAGGAGGTTCTTATGTGCCTTTTGAAATCATGATTGAGGTAAAGCGACCTGGTTCTTCCACGCGGATCACCACAACACTCCTTGATTCTTTCATGATTCTTTTCAGAAACAAACACATCTTATTACCAATCTTTGCTTTCATAGCGATCCCTCTCGCAGCCTTACACCTCTCCTTAACTCTTACCTCCTTTCGCCTTAAAAACCATGTCTTTCGTTTAGAAGCCTTAGCTAACGTTGTGCATACACGGTTTGAAGCTAGACAGATTTGGCAAGAGTCTAGAGAAGATGCTGTCTCGCTTTTACATCTCAAATTCCGGTATTTCGTCCCATCCTTTATCCTCTCCTGTATGGCCTCCATAACTGTCATCACATCAACTTCCTTCTCACACCAAGGCATAAACCCATCTCTGAAGTCGTCATTTGCTTCAGTCAAGTCTTCGTGGATGCGAGTAACAGCAACTTCCATCATCGTCTACGGTCTGCTCTTCCTCTACTCACCAATTTCCATGTTTCTATCAGCTCTCGTTGGTTATACACCTACATTGCGTTATCTAATCACGATCCTCTTTCTCGGAGTTGAGGTATACATAATGGCTATAACAGGGCTTGGGTTTGTCGTCTCTGTATTGGAAGAAAGATACGGTTTTGATGCGATTAAGGAAGGAACCGCTCTGATGAAAGGGAGGAGGATAACAGGGTTGGCCTTGGCGGGTGTATTTGTGTTTCTATCGAGTTTCATTGGTCATGGGATGGAGAAGTTGGCGAAGGAGCTAGATATGGACTTGAGCTCAGGGTCGTGGTGGAGGTCGGTGGTTGTGGCCGGTGGGTGGGACGGGTGGAAGCTGGTTTGTATGTATGGGGCTGAGGTTGTGCTGAGTTATGTTGTAATCACTGTTTTTTACTGTGAGTGTAGGAAACGCCATGGTAACAGTTATGCAATTGTTGCTGATGAGGAAGGTCTTGCTATTTAAAATTAGTTCCAACACTTTTTTGTTGTTGATAATTCTCTTGTGAATCTGTGAAATACATTTTTGTTTACCAAGATTATGATTTATTCATTGCTTTAAAGAGAGAAAAATAACATTTTGTAGAGAGAGATATGTGTTTCAAAAGACAAGACTGTTATATTTACATCTTTTCAGGAAAGCGAATTTTTCAAAGAAGCAAAACAGAGAGAAGTAAGAACAGAGTGGTTCTGCTG
>Ga0041059_1003134_pt1 | contig 11586 bp, 16 predicted proteins | sample AraColnosormetaG_FD_56232 | JGI IMG/M metagenome (GOLD analysis project Ga0041059, IMG submission 56232) | Arabidopsis roots microbial communities from North Carolina, USA - Col MF nosort | ecosystem: Host-associated > Plants > Roots > Unclassified | place: USA: North Carolina | collected... | reverse complement strand
TTTTTTTTTTTTTTTTTTTTTTTTTTTTTTCTGTTCTTGGCTTGTCGCAGAAGTTGGGATTCGTCTTTTTATAATTTGCCCTGAAAACGAAAACGAAAATAAAAAGCGGAGAGAGAGATGGCTAGATACGATCGAGCAATTACTGTCTTCTCCCCCGACGGTCACCTCTTTCAAGTCGAATACGCCCTTGAAGCCGTCCGCAAGGGTAACGCCGCCGTCGGTGTCCGCGGTACCGACACCGTTGTCCTCGCCGTCGAGAAGAAGTCCACCCCCAAGCTTCAGGATTCTAGGTTTTATTTCCATCTCTTCACTTTTATCATGGCACCAATTAACAGACTTGCCCTCTCTACTTATTGGATCCTGCTTGGTTTACTCTCAGTTGCTAGTTGACTGAACAATGTTGATACGACTGCTTTATTTTGGTCTTGTTCCCTATTTAATGGAATCTGCAGCTGAAACCCTTGTTTAAAATTGAACCTTGTTCCTAATTGCGATTGTCTCAGTTGTTACTCTTTTCTAACATGTATGATGGCTTTGGCCCTTCCCTGAAAAGAAATCTACTTAATTGTTCAATTCTCTTATACTGCTGCCTAACCAATATATTTTGGAGAGGTATTTGTGTTTCTCTATCTAGTTTGTTAGATGAAGCTGATGTCCTGTGCTTGTTTCTGACAGATCAGCCAGAAAAATTGTGAGCCTTGACAATCACATTGCCTTGGCATGCGCGGGGCTCAAGGCTGATGCCCGAGTCTTGATTAACAAAGCAAGGATCGAGTGTCAAAGCCACAGGCTTACACTTGAGGACCCTGTCACTGTTGAGTACATCACTCGCTACATTGCTGGCCTTCAACAGAAGTATACCCAAAGTGGTGGTGTCAGACCCTTCGGTCTTTCTACTCTTATCGTTGGCTTTGACCCTTACTCTCGCCTCCCTTCCCTATATCAGACTGATCCTTCTGGGACTTTCTCTGCTTGGAAAGCTAATGCTACCGGCAGAAACTCCAACTCTATTAGGGAATTCCTCGAGAAGAACTACAAAGAATCCTCTGGCCAAGAAACTATTAAACTCGCTATCCGTGCTCTGCTTGAGGTTGGTGCCCTCTCCGTCCTAGCTGATATTTTGTTATTTCAGGATTTTTTGTCCTTTGAGATCATAGCTGTTTTGATATCGGCTTTGCATTGCAGGTAGTTGAGAGTGGCGGAAAGAACATTGAGGTTGCCGTAATGACACGGGAGGAAACTGGGCTGCGCCAGCTAGAAGAAGCTGAAATTGATGCAATCGTGGCCAAGATCGAAGCTGAAAAGGCGGCCGCAGAAGCAGCCAAGAAAGGCCCTCCAAAGGAAACTTGATAAAACAATAACTGTTTCTGTTTCTCAATCTGAACTTACCTTCTTCGCTGCTTCTGTTTCTCAATCTTGTTTTGACTCGAGCCAACTCTTTGGCAAAAGAAGAACCTGACCCCATCGTTTTGTTAACTTGAAAATGCTCCAAAAAAAAACTGAAGAAAGGGTTTAAAATTCGCTTGATCTTGATCAAACCAAGGATAAATTTGCTGTTGCTCATTGTTAGATAGAGAAGTGACTCTCCATTTTCTATTTATAAGTAAGCAGAACAATTAGTGTTCCTTCCCTTGATGTTAAGTTGTTAACTATCATACCAGTTCTATCTGACCTAACATATAAGACACTTAAGATGGTGAATGTCACCAGTCTTGTATTTCATCATCTTCAGAAATATCACTGTCCTCCTCATCTGTCTCTTCGCCCATTCCCGGAAACGCATCTGGAGATGCCCTGTAGCTAAGCCATTTCAGCACGGGGCTATACTCTGTGGCCATCACTGATATATCTGCCACTCTTGACCCCTCATAGCTTATGTTCCTCTGCTCTCTCAGATTCTTCTGCATTCACACATCAAATTTGTAAGCATATACAGGTTTGATATGTATTGGACATGTATAATTAGTTTCTATTCCTGAAAAAAAAAGGGAAAGACCCTGACCTTTGTTTGTATTGAGGATTGCTCCACTTGCCAGAGTTTTGGCTTCCGAATCACGTGCCATCTGCATAATCACAATACAGATCAATCGATAATATTATTTTCAAACAAATAAACTATAATACAGTCAGCTGGTATCCGTATGTAAAAGAAACCTGGATGAACATGGCTGCTTGTTTCCATACAACACACCACGAACAGCAACCGAGGCACCGGCTGACTGTGGAACATCCTCTGTGTTGTTATGTCCACTCATCTTTCCTCTTATATCAGCGAGAAGGAGATCAGCATCCGCCAAATACGAAGAAACACACCAGGCATCTTCTATGGCTCCGTCACTCACAAAATCTAACACTTCATTAACATAAAGAGTCCATTTTAGAAAATCTTTCAGTACGAAAAGCACAAACAAATGTAAGTTTAGGTATGCTCTCATGTGTCACTCTATCAAGGAGGAAATAGTGCATATGCTAACTCAATACTGGATAGTCAAGACGAGGTAGTAGTTGATACCATTTTCATGTAGAAAATCCACAACCCGCCCCGCCTGTCCATGAGCTTGGCTGAGAACCTTCTCCGGCGCATCCATTTTCAGTGGCAACCTTGCAAACTCGTCATGAACAAGAGAGCTGCTGCACTCTACACAAACTTTAGCTTAGAAGATAGTGATCCTGAGCTCTAAATTGCATTCTTTAAATTTCTTAATAACGAATTACCTGATATAATGACATTATCCGTCTCTCTTTTGTTGTGGAGAAACTTGCCCAGAGCGTGAAACAACGAAAGGGTCTCATCTCTACCAAAACAGGAAGATATTCCACTATCCAAACCACTGTACATTGTCTGCTCGTTTCCATGATAATTGTCTTCCATGCCAGGCCTTGGTGATTTTATCTTAGTATGATTTAGCTCTGGCTTAACGGAGAAGAGCTGCAAAGATGTAATAGCATGTCTGATGTCGCCTCCACTTGCAGTTGCCATCTGATCAATCTCCATAGTTGTTACCTTACAATGCTCTTCCCTACATATTCTCTGAAGTACCTTTTTAATTGAGTTCTTCGTGATGGGATTGAAAGCAACCTGAGAATACATACCTGGACAATCAACTAGAGTTGAAAAAATGATATTTCTAATAAGATTTAGACTGTAAATAGTTTGATAAAGCAACCTTTAAAGCCCCTGCTCGCTCAAGAGATGACTGTGTGTCCTCCATGCGTCGTGCAGTCTGGTCAGAAGAGTCCGCGTTATTGTGGTCAGTGATTAATATCACTGTTGGAATCTGCGTTGATTTCACCAATAGTAGTAGGCAATTTTGCAGCCTTTCAAAAGCATGCCTCCCATTGGCTAGAGGAAGGTCATCAATCAAAAGAACAACGGGCGCCTTTATTCCGTCAGTACTTGATGAAGCCATTACTCCGTATTTCCTAGTACTCTCAACAAAGTTTTCAAACTCATCCAGCTTCGACGTGTACTTCAGTCCTAGAAGAATTAATGAAAATCCAGTAGATTATAACCGGATTAGTACAACAACCATCCTCTGGTCTGTAATAGCAGTGCCAAAACTGAGTAACTAACAACTATAATTCCTTCAAGTACCTGAACTAGTGTTGTGCACATGTTCTTGCCAGATGGTAGGAATAGGAGCGTTCCACTCATGCACTGTGACTCCAAGGATAGACGTAATCAAATGGATGGTAGCAGATTTTCCGACTCCAGCTTGTCCTGTGACTAGTAGAACGTTATTCCTTAAACCATTCTGCTGAAACAGAAAGGCAAAAAAGTGAATACTGCCATTAAGCATCACGAGCTCTGAAATCATAAATCAATTTCAAAGATAAACGAAACATTACCTTTAAGAAATCCAAACTTTCCTGAAACCACAATTTGACTTCGTCAACCTAAAGATAACAAAAACAAGAAAGGAGATGAGTTGGTGAACCAAGGAGAAAGCAGAGCTAAAAGGAAAAGAAAGAACAAAGCAACCTTCTTCTTGTGAACAGAAAGCTCTTCCAAGGTGCGAGGCCTGTATTTGTCAACCCACAAATCGGTATTCTTGCTCCTTTCATAACCTAAACAAGAGACCACAGAGCAATGAAATGACAGACATTATAAGCTCCAAAAACCGTAAGAGGAAGCATCATAGCGGAACATCAATAAAAGTGTGAAAATTGTGGAGTAGGATCCAGGCAAAGTTGGCGCGTACCAGAAGATACCTTGAAGCCGCTTAAAGCTTCATCGAAATCTTCGAAAGACAATCTAATCTGCGAGACATATAAAAAGCGAAACTCGAGACCTTCATCAAGGTGACAAGCCAAAACATAAACATATGACAGACACTAGGCAAACAAAAAATGTAGAAACAAATGCAGACCTTATCTACAAGACTCGAGTCTTCTTGAGTCGCACTAGCACCCGAAAGGCGAGCTCTCTTTGACGCTCTAGGATTCGTTGCGGTACCAGCAGAGGACCTGGGTTTCGACTTGGCATTAGAACGCGATGACCTTAAGTTATACGATCTATCGTCATCTTCATCTTCTAGGGATAGTTTTTTCTTAAGCATTGAATTTCCTTTTGCCGAAACCTTTCAGAAATCCCAATCGCCTTAGGGTTTATGGAAGACGAACGGAACTTGATCACTCAATTAAACTCTCTCAGCAACGATCCCCAATTTCCAGATGAGCAGGAAACTTCCGAGTAGTCGGATCCTCCTCAACGGCGTGTCGTCGCCTTCCGCGTTTTTGTCTCGAAATGAGGAGTGAGTGTTGGCTCGCTCCACTAAATGACTATTTCATCGCTCGATATTTTCGCGGGTCAATCAAACGGCATCGTTTTTATCCGAGGCGTACATGAGAAGACAAGTAGTGAGGTCTTTACGTGACGTGTCAATATCTAGACCGCCTATCTCACGTGAGTAAAATAAATAACCTGTTTTAGCGTAGGGTGAGTTGTAGGAGATTACACCAATGGCCTGAGAGAGTGACCACCACCTACCCCACGCCGTCTCCGAAGGCTTCACCAAACAACACCACGAAATCAATCCTCTAATGTATTTCTTCAATTCAGTCTTCTTCTTCTTCACCAACCCAATTTCTTTTCTTCAACTCTCTCTTCTCCCCAAACCCGACTTCTGATCCGCATCGATTTCCATGGCAGCCAACACCATTTCTCTTTCCAACGTCGCCGCCTCCAAGAATCTCAACTCCTTTCAAAGCCGTGCCTTTATTGCTCCACCAACTATTTTTTTCCCTGTGGCTTCTGCAAAGTCTAAACCTGGGGAACTTTCTTTATCTTCCACGACTCTTTCCAGGTCTCGTGTGCGCGCCGGTGCTAGCCAGCTCATGAACGAACCGCTTAACGATCAACGCTCCATCTCTTCTCCCACTGTCGTCGAGGTTGATCTTGGTGACCGGAGTTATCCGATCTATATCGGCGCCGGCTTGCTTGATCACTCAGAACTTCTTCAAAGGTTTCATCTTTTGTCCCATAAGACCATTTCATTTTAATTTAGTTTAGCTTTTTGAGCTTTAATTGTCGCCACCATCAAACGGTCGAGTTTTGACTTCTCTTTAAGCGATAGTATCGATTTAGTAAGGTGTTGATGTCGTTGGAGATAACTAGTGAGCTTATTTAGGCCAATGGTTTTTGTTTAAAAAAATTTCAGAGCACATACAATACTCAAGTTTTTTAGAGTTTGGTCTTACATAATTTGTTGATAAATGTTTAGGCATGTTCACGGAAAGAGAGTGCTTGTGGTCACCAATGATCGAGTTGCTCCTCTCTACCTGGACAAGACTATAGATGCTTTAACCAGAGGAAATCCAAACGTGACAGTGGAAAGTGTAATTTTGCCTGATGGAGAGAAATACAAAGACATGGTACATGTTATCTTGGATTTTGATTTCCCTGTTTATAATAAAGAATCATTAGTAATCGTGAGTTATTGAGACTCTTTTATTCTTTCTAGGATACTCTCATGAAAGTCTTCGACAAGGCCATTGAGTCTCGCCTAGATAGACGATGTACATTTGTTGCCCTTGGAGGCGGTGTGATAGGCGATATGTGTGGATATGCTGCTGCATCGTACCTACGTGGTGTCAATTTCATCCAAATTCCTACCACTGTTATGGCACAGGTACATTTTTCACTTCACTGTAGGAATTTCTTGTCTAAAATCATTAACATCCAGAAAAAAGGTTTTTTATTTCTCGCTGCAATTCATTTAATTGCCCTGCAGGTTGATTCTTCTGTAGGTGGCAAAACAGGCATAAATCATCGTCTTGGAAAGAATTTGATCGGTGCATTTTACCAACCACAGTGTGTGCTAGTAGACACTGACACGTTGAACACATTGCCAGATAGGGAGATGGCATCAGGCCTAGCTGAAGTGATCAAGTACGGGCTTATCAGGGATGCCGAGTTCTTTGAATGGCAGGAGAAGAACATTGAGGCATTGCTGGCAAGGTAATTTTACGTTACAAGTGTGCCCAAAACAAAAACATTGAGATCATGAGTCTATCCCTGAAAAAACATTGTGTGATAATATTCATCGCAGGGATCCAGCTGCATTAGCTTTTGCTATAAAGCGATCATGTGAAAACAAGGCAGACGTTGTATCACAAGATGAGAAAGAAAGCGGCTTGCGAGCAACCTTAAATTTGGGTCATACCTTTGGCCATGTAAGTAGTCCATGATGGTCTCTTGGACATTTCTTCTCTTCGGGCCTAGATCCACTCATCACCCATCACTTAATTTTGCAGGCCATAGAAACTGGCTTTGGTTATGGAGAGTGGCTCCATGGAGAAGCTGTTGCAGCTGGCACGGTATCTTTCTCTATCTGCGATATTGCTAACCATCTTCTTCTCTCCAAATTCGAGATTTGTTCACATTGTTATATATACTCAGGTAATGGCAGTGGACATGTCATATCGTCTTGGTTGGATCGATGAATCGATTGTTAAGAGAGTGAACAAGATCCTAGTACGGGCGAAATTGCCTACAACTCCGCCAGAGAGCATGACCGTCAGCATGTTCAAGTCCATAATGGCGGTGAGTTTTTAGTGAATTCCAGATGTAAATGGAAAAAAGTTGGTAACTTTTGAGCAACTTTTGAGCTAAGAAAAATTCATTGAAATGTGTGTGGTGATGCAGGTGGACAAGAAAGTGGCAGATGGACTGCTGAGGCTGATTCTTCTCAAAGGCCCGCTGGGAAACTGCGTGTTCACTGGAGATTATGATCGGGAAGCGTTGGATGCCACGCTTCGTGCATTCTCCAAATCCTGAGCATTTCATATTTGAGATAATTTTGGTGTTGTTTTGTTCACATACGCATATGTACTCATATATACTGACCTTGTAACTAGCTTTGTGGAATGTGATAATAATGAGATATTAAAAGAAGAAATACCCCGTTATTGGACACCATATGCGTTTCAATTTGGATACTTGCCTCTTGAAATTGTTACTTGAGCTTTATGACAAAGCACGTTTCTGTTATGTAAACACAGTGAAGAGGCAAAAACAGAGGGGAAAAAGAAGAAACAGAGGAAGGGCTGAAATGCGGGATGCATTGTCCCGTTTAGAGAGGAAACAACTTCTGGTGCATGTATTTCTCCAAAGACTGTGTGTGTTTCTTACTATTTATTTAAATGAAGTCATGTAATCCAGAGGAGTAGCAAATACGCAAATCAAGATGCCGGTGGGAGAAGCTATCGAGAAAGTGGCGAGTCTCGTCTGCTACTGCCTTGTCGTCATCTGTTACACACTGCTTCTGATATACCCTGTTTGGGTCATGGCTTGCCTAATCAGTCTATTCATGGCTTCTCACCTTTCTCTCTTCTTTCTCTTGTTACTCCTCCATCTACTCACCTCTCTCTTCTTCTGTTTCTCCCTTTTAATTTCAGTGGAATTTAGATGATGACTCGTACAAACATTCAGACTGTCTTTTCAGAATTACTTAAAAAGGGTATCTAAAAACACTTACATAGTCACATGTGTAGTTAACTATATATATGAATTGATCACATGATGGTACAAGCGTTGGGATTGTCATCGCTGAAAGCAGAAGTGTATTTGACCTCGAAGGAGCTGGCACGAGCAAGCGGGGCCACTAGAGGGTCGGCGAGTGCATTACGAACGTAACCAGGAGGGGCCTTCTTGTCGTAGGCACCAGGTGCGTAAGGGTGTGGCACCACCTCGTAAGGTACGTAAGGCCACAGCTCCGCCTTCTTCCCTGTCCGATGCATCACCCGATGCACCACCTTGCTCGGTTGGACGAATCCCTCGACCGTGAGTTTGCTCTGTTTAGGATCGACGGTGACTTTGCTGACTCCTTTCATGCCTTCCACCGACTTCCTCACCCGTCTCTCGCACCCTTCGCAGTCCATCTTCACTTTTATCTCCACCTTCTTTTTTCATCATACGAAACACAGTCTCGTTACACAACAGTTACAAGCAAAAAAAAGGAATCAGATATATCAGAGAAGGGAGAAGAGTGCCTGGAACTGCTTAAGCTTTTTGTGATGTTTCCGGTAACAAATGTCTCGGAAGCCCATTAGCGCCGATTACGACAGTTTTTTTTCCTTCTCTGGTAACTTCAAATTGTCTTATTAAAGCATACATAAAGTAAAGCCAACATGCCCACTTTGCACGTGGACGAGTGAAGGAATGGTATGTCACTGCTGAGATAGCCAGCTGTTTTCAATTTAGAGCTCTCTAGTATTTCGGATATGGTTTGACGTGAAACCCTCTCTGCCGAGTGGCGGGTATCTTCAGATATTACATTTTCTTAACAAGGATGACTAAATCAATGATCAGCCAAACACCAACTATTAAAGTTTCCTATCCAAAAAAATTTTAAAAACCAGAAAAGTTCAAAAAAAGTTGAGCAGCATATTATTGTTTTTTTTCTTATGAGACTGAGTATCAATCAGTTCATATCCAATTCTCGACAAAACACAAAAAAGGAAAGGAAGAGAGATAGGCTTGCAAACACATCTTTCTTTCTCTCTCTTAGTAGCATCTCTCTTACACTCCCTCTCTGCTCCTCTCTGATAGAGTCATGCTCTCAATTTGAGACACCAGTGAGGCATTGTTGCTAGCCCCCGCAGCTGGACCGGACCTTGAAGGCTCACGAGGCAATAAATACTTGTCCCAATCTCCTCGCCTCCTTAATGTTTCACCCTACAATCCCATCCACATTCTACCTTTAGTCTTTCTATGCCTTTTTTTATCTTTACACCTTTCCACTTTACTTCTTATCTTATATCCATCAATGAATGAGAGACAAGGATGCTCATCTTACATACCTGAATTTCCACGACTTCTGAACTTCTCAGTGCTTCCAATATAGTCTGGATGTTATTGGTCAGTTCCGCAAGCTGCAAAAGTTGCAAAAATTTCAAAGAATTACTCTTTTTTTTACCACCAATACACTTACTAAACTAAGACTACTACTTCCAAGGTCACGTAAACAAACAAACACAACTAATATAAGTAACACCTTGATACAATAAGAAATACTTTCTGCAGTAGACATTGTAAAGTGATTAACGCATGTCAGCTTCAGAATAGAAGATGGAAAACCACTTACTCTCCTGAATGCTGCTATTACTCTAACAGGAACCCAACCTTCATCATTCATCTGATCCCGTAAATGTTCATCTCTGCTCAGGTTATCAGCGCTGCGTTTAAAAATTAACAAAGGATAAAATTTGTAATTCACACTTCTGATAGATGCATCTAATGGAGCATTGGGGTAACCCATAAACAAGTAGAAAAGTGCAAACACAACCAAATAAAACTGAAACGATTACCTGAAATAATATTCTACTTGTGTCAATATCTTATTGTACAAGATGGCATCAAAATTGCGAAAATACATGGGTTGAAGTGGGAAGGGTCCAACTAAACCCATCGGATCTGGAGATGGATGTGGCATAAAGACATGCTGTGCATAATCTGAAGATGTAACATAGCAGAATGAATGAATTAGAAATGGGAATGTATGAGAGAGCATAAGATGAGCAAAACCATACCTGGGTAGATAATGGGGCCACCATATGAACCTAATTGAGGCGCTGCCATATATTGCGCACTACTGGCAGGAAAAGATGGTGGCCCCATCAGCATCTGCGGTCTAATCATCCCAACACCCCTCTGCGGTTGCAAGTGCATGTCTCTCCCACTATAGTTACGGTGAGAAAAGCCGCTTTGGTTGCCATGCTCATAATTGCGCCTGTTTCCATGGTGAAGACCTTCCCCACGAGGGTAAGAGCTGCTGTTGCGATTCCTCTGAGAATTACGGAAATTCCCTGAACCAAAAGAGCCACCACCCCTTTGGCTGTGATTCTGATCTCTGGTGTTTAAAGGCGCAGCATTGGAGACGTTACTACTGGTACTGGAAGATGATGTGTTGTTATTCCGTCTAAAAGGTTTCCTCTGGCTATTATTAACAGCACTGTTTTCAGATGAGGTAGCAGAAACACTCGAGCCTGCATTGGCATTGGTGCTGGTGTTGGAAGTAGCCTGCAATATATATGGATGGATAATGAGCAAAAGCGGATATATGTATCTACTATAGGCAATCAAACAAGCATATTGACGACTAGACTAAATTATCCTCTTTGGATTCGAAACATGCAAAAGAAGGAGCTTGAGAAATGAAACTTGAAACCACAAGCCTATAATAGGTAGATACTGGTGAATCCCTAATATTCTGTAATGACATAATTGGAGAGCAAAAAGAAACGACCTGGGGAGGCGGTATTGATGACGATGATCCATCAGGAAAAGGTTTGGAAGCATCCAAAGAGGGAGACTTGATGGAAGAAGAGCGAGCAGAAAGAGAGAGAGCAGGCCAGGATTCGGCGGCGCCCATGACAGGGCCGACATCGGAGGAGCTATTAGAAGAAGGCATGTTCCAGACAGGAGGAGGCTTCTTATCAGCATTGTCGTAGTCGGAAGAGTTATTTCCGGTGGGCGGGGAGACCGAAGGCGCTGAGAAGGGATCGTCCTGGGAGAGGGAAAGAGTCGGATGATCATGGGAATCAGAAGGTAACAACCAGGGAGAGGAATCGCCGTGACGTGATCGCGAGATAGAGGAATCAATGGAGAAGCGAGATGCAGAATTAGCGGCACTACTCGCCGTCGTAGCCATCATGTAACAGAGGAAGAGAGAGAGAGAGAGGATCAAAGAAGCTGGGGATTATTATACTCTGAAACCAAGGAAAAGAATTAGAGAAGAAGAAGAAGGAATCAGCCAAAGAGAAAGCTAACAACGCCGGTGGCTCCTCCGTTTGGAAGACTTGTGTGCCTCCTGCCCTTTGCAAACAAACAAACACCAACGCTCCTTGTACAGTTACTTAAATACCCCTCTCGCTACCAATCCGTGTGATTTCACCTGATTGGTTAATTAACTAACCCTCGTAGCTAATTACTGAGGTTAACAAATCCCTGTTTTAACTTTTGACGTGCCTATCAAATTTATAAGTTGTGTTTATTAAGCCTCCTGTAGTAATTTGATTCTATTCTACATGTACCAAGTAATTCATTAGGGGATAAGATTAAAAAGATTTTCTCTTCTAATTGAG
>Ga0041059_1003133_pt1 | contig 11590 bp, 8 predicted proteins | sample AraColnosormetaG_FD_56232 | JGI IMG/M metagenome (GOLD analysis project Ga0041059, IMG submission 56232) | Arabidopsis roots microbial communities from North Carolina, USA - Col MF nosort | ecosystem: Host-associated > Plants > Roots > Unclassified | place: USA: North Carolina | collected 2013-09-02 | reverse complement strand
TTTTTTGTATATTTTGTGATATAGGTTGTCGGAGCTAAAAACTTCAAACCCACAAAAGAACATTCTTATCGAACAATTCAAAAATAGAAAAATTGTTCTTCGTTGGTAAGAAAACTTGGTTGGTAAGAATTGAAATCCCGATGGCCGACATCATTTTTAATTGGGCCGGTTCTAGGCCCAAACCATATATCAGCCCAAACTCTAGATTTTACTGCATAATGGAAATTCCCAGGCTGGAACTTAAATGGATTATATAATTTAATTAATGATAAAACATATTCCTTAATCTCGACTCTGCTGCGTTGCTTTATCAACTGAGGAATTTTGAATTTCATATCTCCAAAGTAATCTCTTTTCCAAGGAAGATCAGTACAAATCTTAAAACCCCCGATCAGAGTAATCCGGGGAACTATCTCCGCCGTTGAATTCAGTCTGAGGGTTTCTCCGATTTCAGTTCGATCTGTGTCCGGGATTCTCTCTGTGTTGCTTTCTCATTGCGTTTACGATTCTTCTTCCCCTTTCAAGGTACGCTCTTGTTGGTTGCGTTCTAATCACTCTCAAATTCCGGGTTTTGGCTTCATTACTGCAAATTTTCCCCTTTTATTCACTTGCTTCGATTCAACAATTGCTGAAAGCTAATCGATAGTTAAATGCTTTTGAATCGTGAAATTCGTTTCGGATTTAGGGTTTTTTTTCTCCGCTATAAGCTTCAATCCTTAGTCCACTGGGATTCTTGAGCACCTCCCGGAGAATTTAGGAGGGAATTAGCTCTTCTCCAGATCTTGCTTAGCTCTTGTACAGGTACTTACCTTTAGCATTTCTCTTGTTTAGAGTTTGACGAGTTTGATCAGAACTTAGTTACGAATTGTCTACTTTTGTCTCCCAGAATGGCGGATTTGTTACCCATTTACCTCATTATTTTGGCATTTCTATGCACTGTCGGAGCCATTGCTTTGGCTTTATTCCATATCTACAAGCACCTATTGAACTATACGGAACCCATTTATCAGAGATATATTGTGCGCATTGTCTTCATGGTCCCGGTGAGTATTAGCAGTTCCAAGAGTTTTCTTCTGTTTGTCTATCCTGATCTGTGACTGTCAACTCCATTTTAATGTTGAATTCTCTCTGGCTAACATGTTATTGGTTCTTTGGGCATGTCAGGTTTATGCCTTGATGTCATTCTTGGCTCTCGTTTTGCCCAAGAGCTCTATATATTTTAACTCTATCCGTGAAGTGTGAGTGTTTCTGATTTTTTCGTATTACTAGTTTGACATGGGATGTACTTACTCGAGTTACTATACTAAGTTCTCATTGACTCTTGGGAATAGATGACGAACATAATTTTAACCTTTGGTTTCAACAAATGCAGACCTCATGGTTAAGGCTTTGTAATCTTTTTTTTCTTTTTCTGTTTCAGTTACGAAGCATGGGTGATATATAATTTTCTATCGCTGTGTTTGGCCTGGGTTGGAGGCCCAGGTTCGGTAGTTATAAGTTTAACTGGTCGCTCTCTGAAGCCATCTTGGCATCTCATGACGTGTTGCATCCCACCACTACCATTAGACGGGTTAGTTTGCAGAATAAACCTACATTCTCTGTGCTTATATTAGTGCATTTGCATATATCTTTGATTTCTCCTATGATTTTTTTCACAAAATCTTGGAACTTCTTAAATTCTTAACCAAACCATGCCAAGGATCTTTATGAATGATCATTTGGTTGCATGCACTCTGGGTTAGCAGAAGCATTAGATTATTTTAGTCCAGATATATCTGTGGGAGTCTTGTTTTCGAGTTCTATGACGACTGCCTTAATTAACATGTAGTAACTTATACAAGATTATCTTTTCATATAGGCGTTTTATTAGACGATGCAAGCAAGGTTGTCTGCAATTTGTTATTCTAAAGCCAATCCTAGTTGCTGTCACACTTGTGCTTTATGCAAAAGGGAAATACAAGGATGGAAATTTTAGCCCTGATCAATCCTATCTCTATCTTACCATCATCTATACAATATCATACACTGTAGCTCTGTACGCGCTGGTCCTCTTTTATGTGGCATGCAAAGATCTGCTTCAGCCATTCAATCCAGTCCCAAAATTTGTGATTATAAAGTCTGTTGTCTTTCTAACCTATTGGCAGGTGATTTTTCGTACTCTCTTGCTATCACTGAATCTGGTTTTTGGCATTAACTTTTGCTATTCTCCATACATATATAACGTATTTCTTCTGTCTGGCGAACCTTTTTGTGTTACAGGGTGTTCTAGTTTTCCTTTTTGCTAAATCTGGATTTATAAGGGATGAAGAAGAAGCAGCCCTCTTCCAAAATTTTATAATATGTGTGGAAATGCTTATTGCTGCAGCTGCTCATTTCTATGCATTTCCGTACAAGGAATATGCAGAGGCCAATGTTGGAGGAGCTCGCAGTTTCTCAGGAAGTCTGGCACATGCTCTTATGCTAAACGATTTCTACCATGATACTGTTCACCAGGTAACCGATTCATTGTATAACAAATATTTTGAAATGAGTGATCTAAGTCCTTTTGGTGATGATCGGTTTTCGATTCTTGCAGTTTGCACCAACATATCACGATTATGTGCTCTATAATCATAATGATGGGGGTGAGGAAGGGACAAGGAAGTACCGAGCACGAACATTTGTGCCAACTGGTCAGGAAATGGATGCTGTTAGAAAGAACAAACACATGTTTGGAAACAAGATAGATGGTGTTTCGGTCTCCAGTCAATCTTCAGAAACAAGCACACCCAAAACCTCTGGTGTAACTTATGATCCTGCACGCCCTGAGAGCATGAAATCTTCCTTGCTGGTAGATGCCTCGGACTCTGTTTCCACAATGTATGACATGTCGCTCATTGACATTGATATATCGAGCTACCCTAGCAAGGTACCTTCTGCAAATATAAGTGGAGGACCTAAATAGTGAGTCAAATGATGTAGAATCCACCATTAACAGTAACAAAAGTCTTAGATTTAGGAACCTCTCAAGTGTGTTGTTAAACGGGAAGATCTTAGTTGGAGATGGGAGATATAAGTGTTTTTTACTCATGTATGTGTTCTCTTGTTGTTCTTATGAATCTTCCACTGGTATTTTTTTACTTTGCACAGCCTTTTTCTTGTTCTTGCTTGTTCCACGATATTTGGTTTGTAGATATTATTAGATTATTATGGCATATTGGTTACACAATCTAAAAAATAGTTAGATAAAGCTTGGAGCTATGTGTATTGAAGTGTTTGGAGCTGTTAGGCTAGTCTCCTGCCTCTCGTGTTCCTTTCAGACCTCGAATAACATAATATTTTTGTTTGTGTGATATTTATGCAAACATTGAATTAATTGTAGTGTATACACTAAAATTCTTTTGTCGTGCTTACGCAATTTGGTAAATTAATAAACCCAAGACCCCAGCAACAAAGCATAACAATAAACCAAAAAATTATCATCGTTTCAAAAATGTCAATATCATTATGTCACTCAACATCATTTTAAAAATTCATATTCTTGAAAATCATACAAAATTCAGACTGAAAATTGCTAGTCCATTATATTAAAATGAAAACAAAAACCGTCTTACGTCTTACGTCATACGTAAAATATTATAATCTTACAAATTAGTTTATCATGCCTATAAGCAGAACGTGAACATTGAACTTTCAATTGATATTTTTACTTGTTGGGAAGTTAGATTAAAGTCTCACCTAGATATAGTGTATTTGATTTGACGAGACCACTTTTTATTTTAGTAAAAAAAAAAGAGAGACTCCATTAAAAGCAGAGAGAGAGAGTAGTACGTCAAAAGGCAAAAGCCAAGCCAGAAAATATTTAAAGCAACAACGTGAAGCACTTGAAAACACGATTGAGATATATCCAACCAAACCAAAAACCCTATTCGTTGTAGCTACGGCGGATTTGGCGGCGGCGGCTAAGTGTTTTAGTGTTTTACAAGTTAACCAAATAAGCCATCACCGGAATCCAGTGCAAGAAATCTCAATCCACCCTTTTGAACACAATTCTTTACTTTCTCAATTCCTAATTCCGAGGAGCAGAAACAGCAGCAGCAACGGCGTTTGGCAGAGCAATAGTAACGGTTACTATAGCTATGGATATGGAGGAGGATACGTGGAGAAGAGACAACTATTCCTTAAGAGCTACCAATTCTCGAGGAAACAGAGTTTCACAGAGAAGATTAAGATATCCATGAAGAGAGTGGTGAAGAAAGTTGTTTGTATGAGGTTGAAATCTGCTAGAAGATTGAAACGCGTCGTTTGGTCGCGGCTGAAAACGGCGTTTTTCTACCGCCGTAGACGTTTCCTTCGTCTCCTTCATCCAAACAAATCCTCTTCCTACTGTTTCTACTAGGTTTCTCTTTTCTCTTCTTGTCTCTGTTTTCTTCGTTGATGTGTGTCCTGCATAGTTAGCTGCGTGCTTAAAATTAAGATTTATGTTGTTTTATTCACTAAATGATCTTGTTATGTTTAAGGATTGTGGTCAAAATTTTCGACTTTTTGTTTTGTGATTTAGAAAGAGACTTTAGGATATGAAAGATCATGCAGGAAATGAAATGTGAACCTATCGTCAGATTCAGTTAATGTTCGTATTATTATATCAATTAATGTATTTTGTGAATCATAGTCATAACGCAATAACGTAAACGAGTCAAGTTCCTCTTTTCTCGTGTCCTCTTCCCCAACAAGTCAGTGATACGTTTTCGTAAGCGAGTCTGTTTTTCTTACCAATCATTTTCTAAAGATGATATATCTTATATTGGGCCTATTTATGGGCCTATCGTGGGTCCATTTAGTTTTCAGTGGACCTGTATTTCTCGAGCTGATAAGTCCACGCGTATCAGAAGCACGTTTCTCTCACGCACTTGGCTTTCTTTGGAGTTGAAGCCAAAAAAACAAAATTATTAGCTAACAATCTTGATATTTCTTCTTGTTAGAACTATAAAACAAAATTGGGTAGATTTTCTTTTATGTTCGTTGTTGAACTTTATAATTTGGGGGAAAATCAGGAAAGCAAACCGAAAGAGGTTAGCTAAACCGGATACATATAGTTGGGTTGAAATATATATGTATTGTTAGAAACAAATAATGGGGAGAAAAAAATAGACTAGCAACCAACTTATTCCTCGTCACCAATCCAATCATTGTCGACTACGTGTTTTACAAATATTTTTGGACCTTTGTCTCTTCTCTTTCTTATTATTCTTCTCTCTCTCTCTCTCTCTTTGTTATTGGCACATTGTGGCAGGGATTGCCCCCAAAATCGTTTTAGATTTTAGCAGAGCTACTCTCTTCTCTTCTCAACTAACTTAACTTTGTTTAAATTAGTTAGTTAATTAGAGACTTCCAAATCCCAATCATTTGATATCTCCTCGTATCCTTTTTAGCTAAAGTAAAAAAGCATTAACTTAATTTATCATTTGAAAACGAAACCTGAAATTCCCAACAAAACTTGCAATAATAGTAACATGCAAAAGTTCAAATATATAATATTGTCTTCTTGTTTTTTGACAACACATAATCTTGTTTCTAATGGGACATGCAAATTATCTTACTTTCTTTTTTGCGGATTTTAATTTAGCACTTTTGAAACTCAGCTAAAAATGGAAGATGATTATTATTTCCCATTTTCCGCAAAACTCCATCGTGAATTTCGGTTTGCATAACTCTTAACTAAAACTTATGAATCACACATGACTCCAAAACACAAAGGATTTGTAATCTTATAGCAGCATCACAATCCGCGTAGGTCCATATACAGAGCATCTGCTTATGTGGTTTAACAAGAGCTGCCCATTTTAACAGATTTTGGATATTTTTTTGGGTTTTAAATGGAAAATAAAGAATAAAATCATGTGCTTTAAGAATCTTTCTTACTCTCTCTGTCTCTTTATAAACACATGCCTTTAAGCCACTTCCCTCACAATCATTATCATCACATAATTCTTCTCCTTATCTTTTTAAGCAAAAACATTTCCTTTTTATATTCCTGTTTTGTTACTGTTTTCCTAGTTTCATATCTCTTTGTTTCGTTCTTATCCTTCATTAGACAGTGACTCTGTATTGTCCTAAAACAACAACATACACACAACTTTATAAGAAACAGAGATGTTGCAGATTGTAGGCAAGTACCGGTGGAGACAATCTTATCGGTACAAGAAGCTAACTGATCATGGCGAGAGATTGACAACACCACCACCAGAAAGAACAACGAGGTCGCCGACCAAAAGACAGAACTTGGGGAAGAAGAACGAGACTCGAGCAAAAGGGTTCAGAGTAAATCGATCAAGGAAGCTGGTTCTTAAGGCACTAGCTTTGCCAAGAAGGATCTTTAACATTTATATGCGCATCACAAATCAGATGAACAAAGAAGGTTTATATCCTAATCTTGTTTTCTCTTCTCATTGGGGTTTCCCTGGTTTGCTGAATTCAAGAGGTGGATTCCGTTAGTGAGAAGATATCTGATTCTCATTACTCAAAAAACAATGAAACATAGAAATGTAAACCCACTTCCATGTTCTTCTAAATTACGATTTTTGGAGGATTATATGAACAGAGTTCAAGATTGTTTTTTTCTCTTCCATAATTCATAGCAAGTTGTAGAGTGATTCTATTAGAATCCTTATCACTATTGGTCAAATACAAGTAAAGTTGTTTTTTTCTTTTAGGAAGAAGATTTGCAGTCATAAAGGACACATGAACTTTACAGAAGATTCCAACTTAACAATACAGTATGTGATGATTTGTGACAATCACATTTTTTTCTTATGCATAAAGTAAAGATAAGACTTGGTCAGATAATAAAGAAAGGGTTTAAAGAAACACTAGAAGCATGTCAGTACAAAAAAATCCAACTAACTTCTTTTGTTGCACCCATGTTATAAAGGAACTAACTTTGTGGTACATAAAGCAAGCAAAACTTCGGCGCTTCAACTCCTCCTCATTTATGAAAACCCATTTATGCAAATATTGTGAAAAGGGAGAAAAGATACAGAGTATAAGGAGATTGGTACAAATTAGGAAAGATGTGAAATGGCAAAAGAGCTGGAGAAACTTGCACCAAGATCGTGAGGTATTTATGCTACGACAACATGATATATTGGATCATGTGCTTTCAACTGATAAGTACTATATATTTCAATAACATAGGTAGAGAGAATTAATGTTTTCATTTATCAATAGTGTTCTCTAGGTTTATGATTTGATAGAATGTGAGTTAAGGAAAGACTTGGAGCTGAAAGAGATACTAAAGGAGAACAGAAGTCTTAGAATTTTGGCAAATGCTACGTCACTACGCTATGATGAAGGCAAATAAATGTAGGGAATGCCATTGTAAAAGCTAAAGGTCAATAGTGGGAAATTTTTTATATGTTGTCTCTTAATCGGCTTAGAGCTAAATTTGATTTTACATTAATGTTCTTCGTCACTAATACTCTTTTTCTCCTTTTTGCTTAAGTTTAAACGCAATTCAAAACATTTTTATTTGATTTAAACGCCAATTTACACGTTGAAGCGTGAAACAAAAACAACATTTTTAAAATTTTCTCTGGAGTATATAAAATATTTGCGTAATAAAACCGTCAAACATATTTTGATATATATATTTAGTTTTTTTTCCACAATAGTTTGATATTTTATGCATTTAGAAAATAAACATGTTTACATGCTAAATGTTATAGGTTGATCGCGAAAAAAATAATACGGAAGAAAGGAAAAACATTTGCAAACCGGAGGACCAAAACAGCAATAAAATTGAAAATTTGGTTTGCCGAATTAAATTATTTTTCTATTTCATTATTAGTAAAACTAATTAATAATTTATTTAACACGAAAACTCGATTGCGATTTTTTGAGAGTGAGAAAGAGCCAGCGAGGCCTGGAAACAAAAAGCGTGAAGGAGACCGTAGCAAGTAGGAAGAAGAAACCAGACCTGGCTTCGTCTCTGATAGATCGTCCAATTTTCTATCCGAATTTTGGCCAACTGATTCTGGTTTCGGTGGATGAACAATGAACAGAACGAGAGAGATCCTGATAACATCAACAACAAGAAGAAGAAAAAGGAATCTCCATTGTTGATTTACTCCGTCTCGAAAGCAAAGAAACGAATCGTGTCTAAGTTCAGAAGGAGACCCTTATCGCCGAATACGTCTCCTTCTTCTGGGTTTTGGAAAAGAGTCTGCTTTTGTGGAATTGAACCTGACCCTGAAGATGACAACTTTAAGCTTAGGGTTCTGCTACAGACCAATGATTTCTTCTCCAAGGATTCTAATCCACATCTCTGTTCATCTCTGTTTGTAAGTTCAGATATATATATATATATATATATATATAGTGTAGTTTTCATTTAGTATACCACCAATATCTGTATAGATCTTCTTTTAAACTTCATCAATATCAAAAGTGTGTTCATCAATGTTACCAAAGATTTTTGCAGAACAGAGTGATTATTGTTAATGAATCTTGTATATCTGCCTCTTATGCTCATCATTAATATCTGTGGGTCTTTCTTGTCTCTCTTCATAGTTCCGTATGATAGTTTCTATATGTCTCTGACAATGTCACTCTTTGTCCATAATATCCAAACTAGTTTGTAAGATCAGAAATTTGAGCCCAAGTTTGAATCTCAGAGTATCACACTCAACGAATATTAATTGCTAATGTCTGATATCTGTTTCCATGTGTTGAATATCTCTACTAGTAAAGCCCAAGTTTATTTTGGCAAGTGTTGTTTACCTTTGACACATCTAGGGTAACCATTTTCAATGGTTTTATGAATAGTTGAATTTTACTGAGACACTGATGTAGTTGTGGTTTTGAAATTGCTATATGGATTTAATCATCTCTATGAAGCCGCGGAACCCTTGTGCTAGTTATGCTTACTAAGTCTTGATTATGCAAATGGTTATCTCCAATCATCGTTTGTTTATTGAATCTGATTCTAAGTGATTATGAAGAAGGAGCTTGGATAGTTAATGGTTGATGTTTCAGAGTTGTAGCATGCCTCTGTGTCCTTTTTTGAGACACGATTTCCCTCTAAACTCAGCTGAAAGTTCAGCCATTAAATCTACTGGATTGAAAGCACTAAAGAGGACCTTAATATTCTTGCAGTATGGTATGTTTCAAGAACTGTCGATTGTTCAAAGATATATATATATATAGACTCTTAAACATGTGAAAACTGGTCTCATCGTAATCAATGGGCCAAATATAGTCAAAAGAGTATCTACAATAATAAAGAAAAGAATGAAAAAAAGTTACAAGCTTTTGCTTAGAAGTTTACATTTTTATGTTCATCATTGTATATCATTATTAGATTAGTGCTCTGGTCTGAAACTTATTTATTTCTTTGGTGGGAATTTTCCCTTAATCTTCTGAATCTCTGGTGCTGCAGCCCCGAACGCCTTGGCAAGCAGGTCATCAGGAATCGGTGGGTTAGAACCAAACAGAGATGGTCCAACAACTTGAGTCCCGGGAAGCTGGCTATCGAAAGCAGCGAGGACGGAAGCAGGAGCTTTGTTAGGGTTCTGCTGGAAATGGAGGAGAGCTTTGGGGAAAACGAAAACGTCTCCTTTGTTGACGTGTTTGGAGATGAGTTTCCCGGTAGTGGTTAAGAAACCGACGAAGAGACGGCCTTCAAGGACGAAGATGGCTTCAGAGGCTCTTGGGTGAAGATGTGGTGGGTTAAGTCCGCCAGGTGCGTAGTCGATCCGAGAGATGGAGACTCCCAGAGTGTTGAGGCCAGGCACTTTCTCAACGTTGGCTCCTGTAACAGCTGAGCCCATTGAAGAGTTGGCTGTGGCTGCAGCAGTGGCTAAGCCTATGAAGTAGAAGTCTTCTGGTGTTACTTTTGCTGGGTCTTTGCAAGGGTATCCGTTGACTTTCAAACCTAATCAGAACATGATAAAAAGTCAACAACAAAATATTGGAATTGGTCTTGGTTGTTTCAAAACACCAAAGCTGCGTTTGCAGTTAACTATATCTGGTAAATGTAAATGCAAGCAGAACATAAATGGTATAGAGAGAGATGTGATACCGTTGGAGAGATCAGCAACACAAAAGTCTTGAAGCATATTTGTATCGGCGAGGGCCATGTGGGCGGCCACGAGCATGAAGGTGACGAATATAGGGATCATGGAAGTTGCCATTGTTGATTGTTGTTGTTTGTAAGATGTTATTGATGAGTTTGAGAAAATACTTTAACATTGTTTCTCAATTTATATATCTACGTAAAGAAGATTTAACCAATGGAAAACCAATGGAGAAGAGATAATTATGGAGAGGGGCCATAGATGTGTTAATTTTAAAATTTTGCCATAATTAGGTTTAGGTGTTCTGATCGTTGGTTAAAATTTGGTGTTTAAAAAGAGTTTTGTTTTGTTGGACACATTAATTAGCCTATAGTTTATAGGATGACACTCACCATAACAAAAACACCTTCAAACTCTAATAATCACCAAACTCGAAATGATTGATGATTTTGGTTGTTTACTGGTGAAAGAACTCAAGAGGTTTGTTTGGTTCAGCTAAATCCAAACCGGGATAGAAATAAAACCAAAACCTTAAACCGGCTTGGAATTTCTCTATCCATGCATTTGCATGATCATAACATATACAATATTAAAATAAATAAATAAACATTTGGGGTCAAGAACGTACAAAATTAGATAGAATATGGGACTCAATAATATATTCATAAATTTTCAAGATTAAACAAATTCCATCCACAATAATGTCCCAAGTAAGTCCATAAGATGGTGGCTGAATACCAACTAAGCAAATTCCCAAAACCTCTTATTCAATTATACAAAAACATGCATCTAAGCACGTAGATGGTGTAATCTCTTGATTATTTAATTAACAATACTGACCAAACACAACCTCAACTGCTTCAACATTATTCCAATCTGTCATCTCTGTTTGTCTTCACATGTTTTTAATAACTTCTTCTCTTCCTTCTTCATTCCTTTAATCCATTTTTCTCGATCTTGGCTAATCCATCATGACTGTCAAGGTAAACATCCTAGTACTAGTTCCTTTTCAAATCCGACACCGAATGTTTGAGTTTTTGTTGTGGTTGTGAGCAGAAAGTTGAGATCAAGGTGGATATAAACTGTGGAAAATGCAACAGCGCAATCATGGAAGCAGTCACAGAGATAGAAGGTAATGAACGAAAAAAGACTCAAGAAATATGTGCTCTTAAGTCTTAACATATCATCTTGAACATGAGATTTGGTGCAGGTGTGAATCATATTTCATTAGATGAAGGAAATAGTATACTTACCGTGGTGGGGACAATGGATCCGGTCTGCGTAGCAACAAGGCTGAAAAAGATTAAACAGAAACCTGTGATCATTAGCGTTGGACCACCACCAAAACCTCCTGAGCCACCAAAGCCTCCAGAGCCTGAAAAACCAAAGCCTCCACCAGCACCTGAACCACCAAAGCATGTATGCAAGCCACCTTACTGCAACAGTTGTGATGTTGTGTCTGTTACTACCTATGAAAGTGGAAGCGGCTGCACCATTCTTTGAGTCATATATCGCGTACCATAGCCTTCATGTTAAGT
>Ga0041059_1003132_pt1 | contig 11590 bp, 12 predicted proteins | sample AraColnosormetaG_FD_56232 | JGI IMG/M metagenome (GOLD analysis project Ga0041059, IMG submission 56232) | Arabidopsis roots microbial communities from North Carolina, USA - Col MF nosort | ecosystem: Host-associated > Plants > Roots > Unclassified | place: USA: North Carolina | collected... | reverse complement strand
AGAGAAAGAAATACCAATGTTATCAGCTTGAGATGAGCTAGCTACTGCAGAATTACTGTGAGGTTGAGGCTGAAGTTGAGAGCTAAACATAGCAATGAACTGTTGAAGTTGTTCTTTGCTCAGATTGCCCACCAAACTCTTTAGACCAGAATGAGTATCATTAGATTCTGTCGTAGCCAAAGCAACATTAGAAGCAACAGGTTTTGGTTTCTGTGTTTTATCACCAACCTTACCCTTAGGAGTAAAACGTGGAGGAAATCCATGCTTCTTATAACATCTCTCTGCAATGTGACCAACCCTATTACAGAAAGAACACATCGATCTCCCCTTATTAGGACCATTCTGAACATAGTAGATAGTGGGATCAATGCTATTAGTAATAGTGACTTCAGACACTTGGAAAGCAGCTGGTCGAGCAACCACATTTGAAAATCCTTGTTGACTATTGTCTTGATCCACAATGTGATACACCTCTGCTAAACTCGGAAGTATCTTCTTAGCAATAATCTGTCTGCGAATAATAGCATAAGACTCATTCAAACCAGCTAAAAACTTCACTATCTTAGCTCTTTTTTGCCTTCTGTTGCAGACGAAGAGCTTTACCACACGTACAAGGATCATCCAACTCCTCTGTACTATCTAATTGATCCCACAATGTCTTGAGACGAGTATAGTACTCGGACAAAGACAAAGTACCTTGACGCAAATCCTGAATCTCTTGAGTAAGATTATATGTACGTGGAAGATTAGTCATATTGAATCGACTATTGAGATCACGCCATATATCTGAAGCATCATTCATACGAAGAATACTTCTACAGATCTGAGGAGACACATAATTGAGAAGCCAAGATTTTACCATGCTATTACATCTAGACCATAGACAAAAGTTCTTATCCGTTTCTAAAGGACGAGGCAGAGTTCCATCTATAAATCCAGATTTGTTCTTAACATCTAACGAAATGAGCATTGCAACATTCCAATCTCCATAGTTCGTTTCATCAAGACGATGAGAGATGATATTCAAACCTGGATGATCGGCACTGTGCAAGAAGAACGGTGATTGAGTTGGATCACTTGATTTCGGTGAAACGATGACTCGCGAAGCTCTAGAAGTCTTGGATCTAGCAACTTGAGGAGAATTCAGAGGAGAATCATCAATGCCGGTGGATCGCGACTGTTTGCGAGCTGAACTTGTTCCTGACTTCGATCGAGTTGATTTTCACGTCACTCGAGCTACTGTCACCATTGGATCTTGAGCTTGAGCAATGGAGAAGACGATCGTGAGCTTGAAAATGAAGAAATCAGATCGAGAAACAATGGAGTTTGAGCGTTGATGGCTCTGATACCATATTACGATTGAGAGAGATGAGAGAGTTTGTTAGAGATTGATGAAAATATTTTCTCATTAACTCTGTAAAATGTATTTGTACAAGTATATATACTATGACTATACAACCTGTTAACATAACCGAAATACATAATCAACTAAACCACATAAATAAACCAACACTCTCTGATAGAAGCGGAAGCGTTTGGAAGCGTAAAAGCGAGTTTTTGAAAAAATTTAGGAAGCGGGTACGTGTTTGAATCGTAATTATATATACATATCAAAAATAAAATCATAAATTAGTTGAAAACTAATTTCAAAATCTAAACGTTAGGGTTATATAATGTAATTAATCGAAATTAATACAAATTTTATTTGTTGTGTAGTGGTACTAGAGGATTTTAAGACTTCACAGGTGGCCAGTTCGAATAACTCCGCACGAATTAGTTTTTTATTTACTTAAAACGAATAGGGGTAAATTTGTAATTTTCATCGAGGAGTCATCTTCTTCTTCCCCCTAAAAAAACCTAATCGCCGTTTCCTCCTGTTTTTTTTTCCCGAACATAGCTAACGCTGGAAACGCTTCCAATCTATACATACAACGCTTCTCAATCGGAAGCGTAAGCGATGTCGTACGACGATGTTGAGATAGAGGATATGGAGTGGAACGAAGAGATTCAAGCGTACACGTATCCTTGTCCTTGTGGTGATTTGTTCCAGATTACGAAAGAAGATCTCCGGCTCGGCGAAGAGATCGCGAATTGCCCAAGTTGTTCTCTTTATATCACCGTCATCTACAATATGGAAGATTTTCAAAACGATACGAAGAAGAATAACGAACCTAAAACTCGTCACCCTGTGGCCGTTGCCTAAGGTAACAAATCTTCCATCTGATTGAAAGTTTTTTTTTTTTTTTTGGGGGATTTTGTAGAAACTGGATTGTGTGATATAGAATTGGAGCTTGGTTCATGAAAAGCTATGTCGTTGGATTGTTGAGAGGTAGATATGATTGTTGGTGTCAGTTGTTCAAGCTTTAGGTAGATATGATTGTGCATATGTTTCATGTTTGAGCTGGTACTAGTACTTAAGTCATTATTATGTTTTGATCTTGAAGAATACAAGAATGTTTCAATTAGCTCATTGAGGAACCATCTCTTAGTAGAAACATGGATGTCAAAAGTTATGGCCGATGATATAGGAGAAGAATTTTGCTTCGTTTTCGGAAATATTTGTTGCACTTGTGTTGGATGTTACCGATATCAGAACGTTCGAGAAACGGTATGAGTTGCCTTGGAGTTAGGATTCAAAACGATATGAGCTCTTAGTGTTGTTAATGGTATGTAGAGAAGGAAGTATTTGCAATTTACTGATAAGAAGACAATCTGCAATCATGACGAAAACACCTCTGCTGCTTTTTTCGGATTACTTATGTGAGTGTATATGTTGCTTCTTTGCAGGATAGTCATGGAATTGATTAGAAGATTGTTCAACAACCACTGCAGAAGAGATTTATCTGCTGTTTTGGAAAGCATATGAAAGTGTGTTACATTAACCACATATAGAGAGAGGGAAAGAGAGTGTTGTGTTACTGATTTATTAATACCGAATTCTTGATGTTTTCTAGAGTAGGCTCTGTTTTGGTTTTGAAAAGGTTTCTATGGCTACAATGCTTCTTTGACAAGAAGACTATCAGTGAAACTAAGAGACATTTCAAACCCTTTCACCATCATTAAAGAACGTTACAATGATACACATAGATAACAAGGAATCAATATTATCAGATTTAACCAATGTAAGCAATTGAGTCGAAACTCTCTATTGGTGACAGTAAAGTTAAACCAATTACTTTATTTGGTTTTTAAGAAATGACTAATTTGGGAGACACAGATCCAATTTTACAGCCGTAGTAACCGTTTGGCGCGTCTAATCTCCATAATTTCATTTCCTTTTGTAACATCCTTAACCTAGAAAGAATTTCATTCAGAGATTCTTATAGGTTCTTCGTAAGATCGGATCACTAGTTCTGTATTTTGAAGGTACGTCGTCTATCAAAGCTAATTATTGTGTTAAAACCATTATACCATTGGTGATAAATTATGTTCATAGGGTTTTCTTGGGAAAGAAGAAAACAAAGCTAAGAATGAGGAATTCAACAACCATCATGATGATAATGATGATTGTGATGATGGTGGATGATTGGGTTGGAGCAGCGGACAATAATCCGGTGTACAGTCCATGTTCAGATACACAAATAAGCAAAGGAGATGGTTTCACCATTGGTATTGCCATCTCTAGCAAAGAAGCTTTTTTTCTTGACCAAGTCCAGCTTTCTCCCTGTGATACTCGTCTCGGTTTAGCTGCGAAAATGGCGCAGCTTGCGCTTTTTAGACCTAAGGTTGACGAGATCTCTCTTCTCTCCATCGACACAAGTAAGTTTAACCCGGTAAGTCTTACACTATGTTATAAAATCTCATTGGGACATAATCACAAAGAATAAACAAGTAAAGCTTATGAATGCCATTTTTTCATTGGGATGTGTCTTGTGAGAAGAGTGAAGCAGGTGGATTCATGGTGGGATTCGCGGGCTCAAAATATGCAGCAAGATCATATCCTGTGAAGGTTGCAGATGGAAGCAACACAATCACAGCTTTCACACTTGTAATGAAATTAACCCTAAGCCCCTTGGTAAACATACAATAGAGCACTGCATCGCTGAATTGGCAACTGCATTGCAGGTACTGGAATTTCAGAAGGGAGTGTTGCAGAATCTGTTCTGGAAGAGCTTCGGATGCGATTTGTGCAAAGGAACAGGATCTTCTTCTTCTGTGTGCCTGAATGGGACGGATTGCGCGGTTCCAACTTCAAAGTGTAAGGCTAATGGAGGTCAAGCTAACTGCAACATTGGAATTCAGGTCGCGTTTTCGGGAACAGACAGAAACCTCGAGTCATTGAACACTTGGTACGAGGTAAACAATCTGAGGCAGTACTCGCTTACTGACCTCTACGCAAACGCTGTAGACTCTCTGAGTGGTGGGCTGCTGTAAGAGAGAAAAAGTGTAACGCAGGTACTATGTAATCGAGGTTCCTAGATAGGTTTTGAACTTCCATGTTTTCGCAACGAGTTACAATGATGAAGCAAATAAATGGAACCTCCAAGTAATTTTTTTCCAAGTTTACAAACAAAAACTACATTTGAATGACTATTTTCCACACACAAGAGGTTTTATATACAGAACCCTTTTGTCATCATTGTTGTATTCAAAACCCTCAATATTGATACTAGCACTTGTTTTTATACACATGAAGAATATTAAGAAGGACCCCAAAAAATCCCCAAGAAACGAAAGATCAAAAATTAACATAGAGAAAGATAAAAACTGGTTCAATCCAATCATAGGCTACCTCCTCCATATAAACATGTGTTATTACTCTGACCGACCTTGCGGATTCTCCCTTATGTCTCTTAGAAGATCTTGCAGCTCGGGGAATACCGATCGGAGTAGCAGCTCCAGTATTGCAAATGTGAGTTGCTTTATGCATATGTTTGACTGCGATAGATGATTTATGTGTCAACTATTAGTCAGGCTAACGATGGATGATGATGCAACAACTTAGTGATACCTTTAACACCAAAAGAAAAAAAGAAAAAAAAAAAAGCTTATAAGAATGTGTGACACAGAGGAATCCTAACCTGAGTGAAATAGAAAATGTCTCTTGCACATCTCCTGTACTGATTGTGCCCTACCAAACTCACTAAGGCTGTTGGGGCGCCATCTGATCAAACACCAAAATGTTACTTCCACTGAGACTAAACTAACTCAATACGTCAACTGGAGGAGCCTAAGATACTCACCGAAAAGGAATTTTTTTATTTCACTAGCTCTACGAAAAGCCTCGAGTTGCTGCTCAAAGGAACTGGGTTTAGTCACCTTCATGCCACCAAGTTGGCCTGCCATTTGGTAAGTTTTTTCACTAGGGTCGGTCTCATCTGATGCCTCTTGACTATCATTCAATCTGGTAAAGAATACACCATTTGGCCATAGAATCTGGAGAAAAAATGCAAATAAGATTGTAAGCAAAAAAAAAGAGCGATCACTTTACTAGTACTATTATTTGCTCTGCCTTCCTGCAACAATCAAAGTAAACTAGAAATATCTGGCATAATGCTTTCCCTGAATGATCACCGCTTTTCTACTTGAGTTATATAATAGGTTTGAGCGAATGATCAAAACATGATAGCAGGATCTCTAAGAGTACAGTAGATTCAGTTAACTACTGAACGAAATCAGAGAAACCCCAGTTCTTACATCTTGAGCCCAACGAATTCCTTGAGCAATTGTGTCTTCATTCCGCAGCCAACATATCTCCCTCATGAGCAAGTCATCCACAGCATCTTCCATAACTAATTGTAATATTTGCTTTGATATCCAGAAAACTTGCCTCCTATAATGACACCATTAAGATTATTCAAAAACAGAACCAAGTCAAATAGAATAGATAGCATGATCGAAGACAAATATAATCAGAAAGAATAACTACTTTGTCTCACCTTAACCAACCTCTTCTATTTAACTGAAACACTTTATCAACTAAGTTCAAAATTGGCACACTGACATTGGGTGGCATCCACTGTGATGAAAAGCAGAGGATAAGAATGACGTTAATCAAAATTAGACGATCCCAAAAAAGTAGGCTAATAACTTAAAATCTCTTTGGAGATATGCATCATTAAGGATACTTCAATTTCAGGTGCGTGAAAGGCAGTGCATGTAGTCATGAAATATTTTAGCCAGGGCACATATATAAGCCTAGTGACAAAGTCTAATCAACGTACATAAGACTTTAGGGGTATATGGTGTACCTCGGGTATGCCATGGGGATTTTGGACTAAAGCTGTCAATGGATCAGCATGCTGAAAATCGGTGGACCCCCTAACTTGAGATTTTGCCTTAAAATCATTTTCCTTCTCTGAGGGCGAACTCTCAGGCTCTCCAAGACGTCTAACCACTCTCGGTGGAACATACTTAGAGTCCAATTCATTATCTGAGTGCCACCCATTGGCTTCTGAATCAAATCTACCTTCCCCTTGAGTGTTCTCTCCAAGTTTGTCGATGTCTTCAGTATCAGAAATGCTGCTGTGCATAGATTCAGTTGCGCTTTCCCTAGAGAGCTGAGTGCTTATTTCATTTACACTCCAGGAGAGGTGGCGGGTAGGAGCATGATCATGTTCATCAAGTGGAGATCCTACAACCTTGCGCATAAGGCCATCTGAGACACCTTTGAACTGACGTACAATATCGTCCATGGCATCATCAACATTGACTGCTCAATTCCAAGAATTTTTTTTAGTAAAATGGAAAAGTAAAGCAACCACATAACACAATATACACTTCTCACTTCATTCTGATCGTTTTCCCAGAATTCATTTTTTTAGCATAACATGACGGATTAAAAAAAATGTATTAATGGAATAGAAAGCGAGGGCTGAATTTTGTATACAGCTACATGTTACTAAAACAGCAGTAAACAATACCTGCAAGAGTTTTCATCACTGATGAAGACTTTCCAAAAGAATAATTCTACAGTATGAAAAACGACAATCATTAGAAAATCCACCTAATGAAAATAGAAAGTAATGAAATTTGGGGACGGAAGTTAATCAGATCCACACCTTAGAGGCTGCGCTTAGAAAATCCCAAACTTCATGCTGTTCAGCAACATTAGCTATACACAAGAGATCCTGCAGACAAGGAAAAAATGTTCCTTATAAGAGAATGTTGATGGTAACTATGTTTTAAAATTGCTATGGGGATAAATAATACTTGTAGATACTTGTCCAGCTGAATACAGCGACGATGAACAAAAGCATCTTCGGTGCTTGATGAGAAAATACGCTTGGGAGGCAACTGTAAATTGTAGTTCGGGATTTCTTTGAGTTGACGATGTAATCGCTCAAAATTACTGTATCTGAAGGGAAGCAAATAAATATTTTACGATCAAGTTGCAGCTATCTTGTGCCTTTTACGACGAAAATATATATCAAAAGCTAGTGGCATGAATAAAGAATTTCAATGATGTACTGATACGATTTTCCCGTTATCAGAAATGATAAGAAAATAACCTTCTCTTAACAAACCAAGTTTTGTTTTCCACATCTGTCACCGCAATAGAATATACTGCAAATGATTTTGATCCTTGCTTCTCAAAATAAGCTCCAAGAACCTGCAGCCACACACAGACATAAGATATAATAATCTTAAGCTCATAGCATAATTATTTGCAAAACACACACAAACTCATACACAGGCAAATGTACAGGTCAAGTGGATGTGTCACAGAAACCAAAAAAATAAAGAAACAGTAAATATTAAGACAGGAGCTTACGCGACATTTGAGCTTCAGGCAGTGCTGACCCTCTTTGTGAAGAACAATGCTTTGGGATTTATTATCACTTATGTAGTTATCATTGTGCTTGATAAAATCTGTGGTGTAAAATTCTGTGATTAGCGGCCCCTCACTGACTCCTAAGAGTGCTAGACTCGTTTCAGGACGTAGATTAAGATCTGATGTACTATTGGATCTTTTAAGCCTATTTTTATTTCCATCTGAACGAGATTCCTTTCTAACATCAGCCTCATAAATCTGGTGCCCTCCATCATGTAAAGATGATTTACTAAATTCCTCAGCCATCTGTGCTTGTGACTGCTTATCAGTGCTCACTTTAGGGGGTAACTGCGCCACTGCGTTTTCTTTTGCTCCAGTAGAAGAACCCTTTTTCAGAGATTTTTTGTACTCCTTCTTTTGATAGTTCCTTCCTTTCGTCCACATGTTTTCAAGGTTTTCAGGTCTAAGAACCTCTGTTCTCCTTTGCGTCGCAACCTCTAGCGACCGAGCCCAATCAGCAGAGTGCTGTTGAACGTGTAGATCTGGGTGTCTGTCATTTATGTTTGGTGATTTCTGCTCAATAGCTTTTGTCAAATTCATATTTTTTGCTTGACTATCGAAGGCTGACAATGGGGCAGAATTTACATTCTGCTCTTCCGCCGTAAACTGCTCAAAGTTTCCTTCTTTAATAAGATTGATAATGATCTCAAACACTTCATTGATACGCCTGGTGCAGACAAGAAAAAAAAAAAGAACTTACTATAGTTTAGATTTTATCAACAGAAATTCTAAAATCAAAAGTTGTTCCTAGCTAGTTTGCATTATACACATTGGTCAAGGAATTTTGATAGCAAAAATAACTTTCTGGAAGACAGTGGCAGGTAGAGAACTTACTCGGGGCATGCTAAATTCAAAAGAGGTTGAATTACCAAGCAAGTAACAATCTCTCTAGCTATTGTTCGAACAAGAGGGCACTGAGCTTCTCGTGGTCTGAGAACCACAGATAATATGCCAGCAACTATTTTCTGAAGAACCTGTTAAAAAAAAAACCAAAGAGCATTTATATATAGAGTAACCAAATTAAGAGGGAAACTAACACGGCCGCGTAAATTTCATCAGGACTATCGCTAATACCTTGTATTCACTCTCAGGTGACACGAGTGCAGGATAGAGTTCCCCAGAAGCCATAAGATGGTATTTCAATCTTTCATCTCTCTCCTCAGATGACAAAGTTTTCATCACATCAGTACCTATAGCAGCTTGGTTTCTTCTAAAACTTTCCAAATGATCACCTATCAGATCAACTATATCCCTACACAATAAAGCATTGATTTCATTATCCATAAGTAATGATCCAATCCAAACTCGAGACTTTTTCTGGTGAAAACTTAACTGAAGAGAAATAAAGAACAGTACCTGGTTAACAAGTCAACAATATTGATCTCTTTCACCCTAACTGAAATCTCACCAAGAGCATCCATGATCACTGCACGTATAAGTTCAGGCGCTTCTTTATCAGGAGTAATCAAAGAGTACCACAAATTCACCACGAAATCATTAAGGATCTTGTCAATAAAATCATTAATCGCAGCTTCCACAACAGGAGAATCTATTTTCTTCTTCCACCTTGGAGGAGGTGGGATACCAGAAAGACGTGGATCATTCACAGACAACTGCTTCTTCTCAAGATAAGACAACTGACTCTGCCTAGGAGTCGCCGGAACTTTCCATCTGAACTCAAAATGGTTAAAAAAAAACCGCGCACCGCCACAAATGAGGATTGCAATTGGCAAATTCAGCCACCAATAGATACTTGTATCTGCATGAAGAACAAAAAACATTATCTTACAAAATCAACAGTCCAACACCATAGAGAAACTCGACTCCAAACAAAGAAACTAAGAACAGAGTAACCAAAAACTTAGACTAATAGTTTTAGTGAAATTGCAAAGTTAAAGTCATCCTAAACACGGCAGCTTCACGAGAAGCATTATAGAGGTTCTTATCTAAACTTAGGAAGTTAGAAATAACAGAGAGAAGCATGAAACAGCGAAATCGAAGAGAATATGGTTCAGAATTTGACATACGGGTCAAGAAATAGGTGACGGAGAAGATGCACAAGCACCACCATACGGCTCGTACTTTAGCTTCTTCGATCAGATCCTGTATAGTCTCCATGGCCTTCATCTTCGTCTTCAATTCTTCTTAGAACGTTCTAAAACGCCGAAATTGGAGACTAATCAAACGAAATTACCAGTCAGGAAATTTGATCCAAATTTAGCTTTCTCAATCTCAGAAGGTCGACGTCTTGAAAACCCTAGCTACTGGGGATGAAATTGAAATGCTAGAATTGGGAGATTTGAAGTGAAGCTGGGCAAAAGATCGTAGAGATTTGAATCAAGAGTAATGATGATGATCAAACATGGAGGATTCTTCTTCAACCTATCTGGCTTTTTTTTTGGGCTGGAATCTTTTTTTTCTTTTTCTTATTAGACTGCGGAGACAATTGTCCTGGACATAGCACGGACACCAAAACGATGTCGTTTTGTCTCGGATTCGATTACATGTTCTCTAGTTGCACCTTCGACAAAAAAACAATTTTTTTGACAAACTTATCCTCTGGTAGAAAGAAGTTTAACCTGACAGGATACATTATGCCTACGAAGAGTCAAATAAATCAAAACATCGATTAACATAGAGGTTAAGAATAAGCATAAGCACAAGCTAACATAAATAATAACACTCAAATTGAGATTTCGGAATAGGGGTGAACTTACAAGTTCTACCAAAACATCATCTAACCAAGAACATTCAATAAAGCATACACTTTTTAGTTTGGAAGTCTTTGTCAAAACCATAAGGAGGAGGAAGCAAATCAACATCATATGGCCAATAAATGTTGGACAAGAACAGTCTTGAACAACAATGCCCGCTTCTAATTCAAGTAGAATAGTCTTGCACACAATGCTCCTTATAACATTATCACTAAACACAAATAAAGTATTTAGAAGGATAACAAGATCTATAAAGCAGAAATGGCTATTGAAAGCCTCAATAAACTAGGATAAGTGGTTGGTTGTCTAAACTCAAAAAACTTTTCTAAACTGCAACGAGACAATTTTTAACATAAGCAAATAAATACATAATCCGAATATTGCTATAAATGATCGCATCAAAACGATAAAAGCAAAGGAACACAAATGTAGAAACACAAGTATCCAAGCCCATCGAAACCGAATGAGCTACATCAAAATCCTCAAAACCAGAGCCATAAACTCTACCAACTTCCCATCTCATAAGAATTAGAGGGTGAAGAGCAAGAGCATACATGGGAAAACTTTTGAGGAGGTAAAGTGATAGCGTCGGCAAAACAGTAACATCACTAAAAGAAGCAGTAGTTGAAGAGATCGGACAGAGACGATCATCATGCTCTCCAAATTATTAGAATAAAAAATATATAAGTAATTTTCAGTTGAAAAACAAAATCTGGTTTTGACTTAATAGTGGTATCACACAAGTGATTATAAGAAAAAAATGTAAACTTTAATTCAATCAAGGGAGAAAAAAAATTAATTTGCTAAAATCAAAATACAATTTCGAGTCCACGATTTCTTAGCTAAATATGTACAAGGAAAGTATATGGTAAATTGGTAATGTTTACATAAAAACAAAATGTAGAAGGTAATATTAAATGTTCTGACCTTTTTAGCTGCATGTTTTAAGATTAAATAAAACCATTTTATATTCTGGTTCTAAATATCTATCTATTGTTAATTAATGAGTTTAATATAATTTCATGCTGTAACTACATATATATATATATATATATATATATATATTATTTTTTTTGCTCAATCTTTTAATCCTTTATAAGAC
>Ga0041059_1003131_pt1 | contig 11596 bp, 6 predicted proteins | sample AraColnosormetaG_FD_56232 | JGI IMG/M metagenome (GOLD analysis project Ga0041059, IMG submission 56232) | Arabidopsis roots microbial communities from North Carolina, USA - Col MF nosort | ecosystem: Host-associated > Plants > Roots > Unclassified | place: USA: North Carolina | collected 2013-09-02 | reverse complement strand
TTAGTGACTTCTGATCACATCTTGATTGTTAGCATCACACCCATTTGGATTGACAACCTTCAGTACTACAACGACATGATAGTGCTTTAGGTTTAATTGATCTTAAAAACCTATTATCAAACCGTCGATGACAATCAAACCAACAAGACTTTTTTCCATGCTTAAGCTGAAATGCATTAATAGTATCCTGATAGTAGGGACATGATAGTCTTCCATGCGTTGTCCACCCATATAACATTCCATATGCTGGAAAATTATTAATCGTCTACATCAGAACAGCAGGCATCACAAAAATGTTCCTTAGAGGAACATCATATGCAACTACTCCCTCGGACCACAATGTTTGTAACTCATGAATCAATGATTGTAAGAATACATCAAGTGATCGCCTAAGATATTCAGGTCCATGAACAAGAATGCTTTGGAACTGATAAACGAGAGTGACCATCTTTAAAACTGATTGCTTGAGTAATTACTGAATACACTTAACCCCTAGATAGTATATTCGAGGTCGATCCACAAGGACAAAAGATACTCTAAGGATTTTCAAGACTCGTTCTTAGCTAAAGCTAAAGAGATTGTTTGTTTAGTATTCAGAGTTATAAATTAAAATGCAAGAAAATAAACGATTAAACTTATATGATAAAAAGCAATCGGCCATAGGGTATTTCAGAGATCCATGATTAATGGAAATATTAGACAGGAAATTCAACATAAAGAACCATTCTCGAACATGAACACAAGTTTAGCCTAATTCTCAATCAAGTTATTAATCACTAAATTGGACTGCTTCACTACTAAACTTTCATTTGTAATTTCCTAGTCAAATTTACATTAGGATTAGGTTCATTAGGTTCAGAATGCATTCTAACGTCAACATTTGTTGGCTAGAAATTAAATGTTCAATTCACATTGGTTTAGGCATTCTATCAAACACTTTTGATGCATAGAAAAACCTAGACTCTAAAACAGGGTGATACAACCTATTCAAACATTAAGAACATGTGAATCAAAGAACTTAAAGATAAAGAACTCCAAACAATAATCAAACGATCAATTCATTGAATCCCCTACTTAGAACCCAAAACCCAATTAAGTGATTACTCACTCTAAGCAAAATAAACAACACAAAGAGTTGAAAAGATATAATAGATTAATGAAATATAAAAGAAAAAAAGATTAGAAATCTTTTCCAAAGTGTCAAAGAGGATGGATCCTTCTCCCAAAGTTGCTTACAAAGAAAAGCTCTCAAAAAGTTGTAGAAAAAGAACGGTAAAAACAAAATTAGGTGTTTGGAGTTTTAATACCCAATTACAGAAAAAAGAAAATAAATCCAGTTAAGGAAAACCGAAATCCTGCGTTAGGAAATCAGACCGATCGGTCCAGATTTTAATCGATCGGTCAACCATTTTTGACCGTCTGTTGAAAGCCAAAATGGATCATCACCCTCTACTGGACCGATTGGTCTACACAGTCTTCTCCCTGCTTCAGATTTTCTCGCCCTTTCTCTACTCCAAAAAGCTCAAAACCATCCAGTCCCGTCACAATTACCTAAAACAGGCAAAATACAGAAGGCACAACCCAAAAGACGCAAAACACGGACTACGACATGTTAAATGACTCAAAACGAAGAGACCTAAGACATTAAAAACGCAACATATCAACTCCTCCCTACTTAGCTCTTTGATTATTCTTAAGGAAAACAAAAATCTTGATCTGGAGGAGAGATTTGAAAACAAAAGAACTCACATTTTCTTTGGGATCATGCTTTTATCAATTGCCTGCAAACCACCATCACAAAATTCATCAAACCGTACTAGACTGTACTTCGTGATAACACAGCTTTTTAGCCCGTTTTAGCTATTGTTTTGTTATGTTTCAAAGAGAATTTGGTGCCTTTCTTGATCCAAGAAGAGGAGAAACACGTATTCTAGGTGCCAAGAAGGTTTTATGAGTTTTGAACCTAAAACTATCAAAAAGCGATCAGTTCCAGTACTTCAGAAGTTTAGCATACGGCCGAGTTCTTCCCCATCACGGAAACGAGATATGTAGGTATGCATGGAAAGCTAGAAGAGTCAAGATTAACGTCGAAGTCAAATCGAAGCAATCCATGAAGCCGTTTGCAAGATATGACCCAAAGAGTGAGGACATGTCAAGAACCGGTCGTTTGGAAATAATAAATCCAAAAAGCATCCGGCCAAGGAGACTTGAACCCGGGCAGCTCCGAGAAGCTTTCCACCGACCATTAGGTCAAGCCCAAGTCAATTCCTCATTGTGCCACCGTCATTTGGCTCCTTCCCTGATGCCCACGACTGGCCCTATCACTTACTTATCCGGCGGATTGACGTTTTTACCTCTAAACCTAATTCTTGGCCCTCAAGTACAAATACTTGTTATAAGCCCTAACCCTAGGTGTGCCTTCATCAAAAGCAAACCCTAGCCGTCGCCGAGAGCTGCCGACTCGCCGCCGCAACTCTTGAGCTCGAAGATCACCATCTATCTCTCTTTCTCTTTTGTTTTGTATAAGACTCTTTAAGGTGGAGCTTTGCCTCTTGTGTTCTTCATTTAAAGAAGTAATCTCTAAACCCTTTTTAAGTTTTATTTGTCTTTTTGTTTTGGTTTACTCAACCCAACTTTTAATTAGCTCCTTTGCCATGAGCGAGTAGATCTCTAGTTAGGTTTTAGGGGGTTTCAAAGGGGAATTCATGGGGACTTTAGATCAAGTTTAGGTTGGCGGTTTCTATGGTTTTGTTTGATCGTTTACACTATTCTTTCTAGTTGAGTTTAATCTTAATGCATGTATGTTTGGAACTCCACCTAGTACATGATCTTAGGTATTTTATACTTGGTAGAATCTTGTATAATTGCTTGAACTAACTCAACTAAATAAATAACTATAACTGTTGCTCACCCGCCGAGTGATAGGGACTTATGGACTAGAATTGAACTTGAACTTAATGCTTTGATCTGTATCTCGAAACCATGTTAGCACCTACTAGCCGTTAGGGCAACTGAGTGGCGAGGTATAGTTAGAATTGCCGGCTTTCACCTACTAGCCGTTAGGGATAGCTTGTCTTGAATGAGTTTCGAATGTCTGAGAATTTGGAAGTAAATAAACCTAACCATGTTATCACCTGAATTGGGATCTATACCTTTATGTTGAACCATGACATCCGGAGAAACCCCCAAAGACCTAGCGCTTCTCTCTTATTGCTTACAGTTTATTTTAGTTACTTGTCTTTTATTTTTCTTATTCAATGCATACAACAACCCCCTCTCTTTTTATTTGGTCCTAACTTCACTCTCTTCTAAAGGATTTCTCTGAACTACTTCTCTCCTTGTGGATTTGATCCTAAATTACTACTTTGAAATATTGTGCACTTGTAGTAGTCGTGTGGTCTTTCAGGTAAAAGCATGAGGCAAAATAAAACACGCATCACTTCGCCATAAGCGTAGCGACAAAATTAAGTCTCGAGATCTAAAAGAACTTTCATAATCAGATAACTTAATATTTTAACATTCAATAGCAGTGGCATGTACTCTTACAAAGAGGATATTGAACATTTTATGGGCTAGGTAAAAAGGCTATTATTTGGTGGCTCAAGTGTTTTGGGTTCTCAAAAAGTGTAACTGATGCATGACATTATGCGAAATCACAGTGACACACAGACCAATTAGGAGGTACATAGCTTCCCTTAAGTTCGGATCAAACCAACCAACTCACTATCCTAAGAGCATGACCAATGGTAGGTTCTTAATTTTGGTTCTTAAGCATTGATTTAATATTAAAACTGAAAAAGTTAGACTTAAGAGATGGTGTAATGAATGTAAAAGTTTTATGTGTCCAATGGTAGGTTCTTACTTGGGGTTCTTAAGATTTTATTTTCAAAAACATTTATAAATTAAGAAAACATAGTAATTATTGCAAATAATAAAATTAGAAACATACATGACACACAATTTAAAAATACATGACATAAAACTTAAATAGTTTTAATATTGATTGTTTCCAAATTTTGTCCATACATGTTCAACCAAATCATGTTTCAATTGTTGATGCATAGCTTGATCACATATTCGAGTTCGAGTGGCGATCTTATTCTCGAGATTTTAAGATATATATGTAGAATAGGTGAAATGCACTTGAGAACTTCTAGCATATTCCACTTATACAAATTTAGATATATCAAAATGAGTATATCCATCTCGTTCATCTTCTACTATCCTATTGTGAAGTGTTATACAAGCTCGCATAATATTTTCTATTTTTACCTTATCCCAAATAAGAGCTGGATTTTTGACAATTGCAAATCGAGCTTGCAAAACTCCAAAAGCTCGCTCCACATCTTTACGGTAAGTTTCTTATTTGGTTGCAAATAAAGATGCCTTGAGACTTTGTGGAAGTGAAATAGATTGGATAAATGTAGTTGATTTAGGATAAATTCCATCAGTGAGATAGTAACCCAAATGATACTCGGTCTCGTTGACTAAATAACTGAAGCTCATCCTTGTAAGATATCGTCAAAAACTGGATTGTGATCAAGAACGTTGATATTGTTTAAAGTGCTTGGAGGTAAAAAAAAAGCGTGTCATATCCAAAGATCTTGGGAAGCTACAACCTCTTAAACGATCGTTGGTTTGCCAGAGCCACGTGTATATTGCCCTTTCTAAGAGGTGGGACAATTCTTCCACTCCCAATGCATACAATCGGTGCTTCCCATCATCCCGGAAAATCCTTGAATCTCTCTAAGAATTAGTAGGCGATGACGATCTTGTGCACTGGGTTTTCTTAGGTACTCATCTTCAAACAAAAACATTATTGCTTCACCAAAATGTTCCATGCACTTCATCGAAGTGCTTTGACCCATCTGGAGGTATTCGTCAACCGCATCAGCCAAACAACTATATGCGAGGATACGAATTGGAGCTGTACACTTTTGGAGCCAAGAGAAACCGAGCCTTCCGCTAGCATCTCTTCTTTCTTGAAAGATTTAAATTTCATTCGAGAGTCGATCAACAATACGCATGAACACATACTTATTTATTCTACAACGACGTTAGAATAGATTAGGAGGGAAAGTTGGATTTTCTTTGAAATAATCGTTACACACTGAATGTGTCCTTGTTCACGATCTCTTTCAATATAAACTCTTTTTCCGTAGGTTTGGTTGCTCTTTGAAGTTCCCCGTAAGAGTAAAATTATTTTCAAATACTTGTTCAAAAATATTTACAAATGCTTCTTCAAACGCTACGTCGATATTATCACGCGAGGATGATGCCATTTTTTTAGGATAAAAGATGAGTTTTAGAATTAAGTAGAAAATATGGATTTTTGGATTAAGATAGAAAAGATGGAATTTTGTATTAAGTATACAGCTTTTGTTTCAGAGAGAGAGAGTTTGTGGAATAAGAAATATGAGAGAAAGAGTTTGTAGAAGAAGCGAGAATTGAGTTTGTGGAATAAGAAATATGAGATAAAGAGTTTGTGGATGAAGAAATATGAGATAAAGAGTATGTGGAATAAGAGAGAATGAGATAAAGAGTGTCATGCATGGTAAAATATATAGTAAAAAAAAGCATTAAAATATGTGTGTCGACAAAGCATAAAAATATGTGTGTGGTGTGTATACAAAGCATATAAAAGATGTAGATTCCTTGTCATTGTTCTTCCACTTGTGAACTTTAAATTTTTGTGTGGTGTGTATGCAAATACTTGTCATCCTTCAATAGTCTTCTTACTTGTCATCCTTAAATAGTCTTCTTACTTGTCATCCTTTAGTAGTCGATTGCTTGTGATCCTTCAATAGTCGATCAACTATCATCCTACACGAATAAACAAAGCATAAAGAGTATTTGTCATGTCTCATATCATTCTCATCCAAACAACTTGATGAAATAAAGCATACAAATAAACATGAACACGCACTAAACTCAAATCATTCTCATTCAAACAACTTGATGAAATAAACATGTTACACGGGCCAAACTCAAATCATTCTCATTCAAATAACTTGATGAAATAAACATGGCTGAATATAATAAACATGACTGAAAGACGAAATAAACTTACCATGAACAAATACTTAGATTAAACTAAAATAGAAATACATGAACAAGGACTTAAAGTCGTCTATAATGTTACAAAAAACACAAAAGCAACAAAGACATACAAAAGTAACAAAGACATAATAAAAACAACATAGACATAACTGAAACACAAAGACATAAAACACAAAGCATCAAAGACAAAGACTGAAACGCAAAGAATTGAGAAGATTGTCAAGTAAAATACATGTTTTTGATTAGTTTATTCTTTAGTTCTGTTTCCACTTTAGTAAGCGTGTAGAATCTTGCAACTAAACTGTCTAGCAGTTTCTTGTCGCTCAACGTTTCTTTAAAAGCTAAATCTTGTTGCTTTAATTTCCCACATACTCTCCATCCTTTCTAGCCTCTTTCCTTCTTCTTCCACATTTGCTGAAACTCCAGCCATGCTCCTTTGTCTTTACCCTTAGCAGCCTTCACACCCGGTGGACGAGCTTAGGAAGCTTCAACTACATGTGTAATCCTTGGAACAGCTACACGAGGAGCACCATTAACCTTTCTTCTTTTGCTAAGTAATGTCTCTTTGGTTGGAAGAGAGGCGCATTACTTCTGATCATGCCTTAACTCCCTCCAACAATGCTCCATTGTAATCACTCTCGTAAATTTCATGAGCTAACCTCATCAAATCATTCTCATTCATTCCACTCGCCATCCGAGATGTTTCACCTGCATGGGATCCCACAACATGTAAATTTGTTGATCTTGGACCACCTTTACTTACAATGACTTGCTGGTCTATTGTTGAGAGTACCAACAAAGGGACTTGCTGCAATGTACTACGCAATGTGTTTCCTGAATACATTTGCTCGTTGCTCATTACCAATAACAACATCCTTGCTTTTTATTTAGCCACACAAAGATTAGTAGAACATCGTCTTTAGATGACTACTTGGTCCTTGTTCTTGGTGTGCGATTTGTGTTTGTGGTTTCACCATGCAATGCTGCTTCACATCATCATGTACCGAAGACAGGGGCGTCAGATTCACAAAGTCTTGTATCAGCAACATTGATGGAGGTTTCTTGTTGACTTGTTACCAGATCCAAGAAGCCGGACGTGTTAGCATAAGGATTCATTAAGGAGGATGAAAGAGTTTCAATGACTTTTAAAGGAGGATGAAAGAGTTTCAATGACTTTTAAAGGAGGATGTGAGAAAATAAAGAGGAGAAAGGTGTGGCTTAAGCAGCGATTTTACTTGGGATATATAGAAGGTTAGGTTTAAGTCTTTGACTATTTTAAGTTGTAGTTGTGGTTAGTTGAGTTAAGTTCTAGTTGTAGGTTTAAGCATTCAATGTTAAAACTTATTTTTTTACCTAATGAAAAACATATAAGCATTGAACTCATTGACATTAAGAATGATGTCAATGTAAGTCAAGTCTTACCTATTATAATCAACCTCTAAATAGACAATAAGCTATCAATTGAATACACACACAAACATTTATCACAAAACAGACACACTACAATCAATACAAGTCAAGTTTTACCTAATTTAAATACAAAAGTCAACTAATGTCAATGTAATGCATTACCTTACTCACCATCTGAGATGTTGCAGCTGTAGAGTCCATATCAATGTCCAAATCAATGTTTCCTCCATAGATACCTCAAAAGAAAACAAAAAAAGTTTGATAAATTTAATCGGTAAAAACCAAAATATTTAACAATTAAGATACAACACAATATCACAGTTAAGACACAATATTTCATAGGTAACATTCATGCGTTTAACCCCAAAAACTAATCGAACTAATTAATATATTGAAGATCCATTTGAGTAGTAATTCAAACAATCATCCACAATAAAATAATTTCCATTACGAATACTCTAGTAATTATCAGATTAAGATACAGTATACAATTAATCAAAATCCATCATCAAATTATCCTAATTATTACTGAAAGAAAAAAACCCTAATTTCAAAACAATCAATAATCATCAATTAATACAGAGTAAGAGAGATTCTTACCATCACAAAGCAACTTGGTGAAGGATCAAACTTATTTCTTGAACACAACTCGAAGATCTGATGTCGTTGCTCTCCGATAGGGGTGTCATAATGGGTCAATACCCATACGTTATCCGAACCCGCCCATGATTTTAATGGGTTTGGGTATGATTTTTTTTATCCATATATATAAATGGGTTTTAGTGGGTTACCCTATTAGAGTCATGGGTTTAATGGGTAAAACCCATTAGGATCATGGGTTACCCATGGGTTTCACAATCAAAACAAAAAAGTAAAATTTATATATATTTATATTAATATATTATGTAAAATTTATATATACATATGTAAAATATTTTCTTTTCTTTACAACTACATATGTAAAAATATCTAAAATAACTATTAAAGTTTATATTTTACCTAAATATAAAAGTAAAAGGTAAAATATATGCATAATATTTATTTTTCCTTGCAGCTAATTATGTAAAATATATAAACCCAAGACTAGGGTTTTCTTTTTCTCTTCATGTATTGTTATTATAAATAGACGTCATCGTTCTATGGTTGCTTCTTAAATTACTTCTTGAGTTCTCGTGTCTCATCGCCTTGGTTTTTATTTTGTCTCCGTTCGTGTCTTATCGAATTCGAAAGCATGACAGCATCTTCGTCTAGGAGTATGTACTATGTAATTACGTTATAGTCATATTGATATTTGTGCCCATGCATGTTATGATGATCATATGATTTGTTTTGCTAAATAAGTAAATATTATGTTAGTAAAAACAAAATAGATTGGCTTCATGTGTTCGTTCTTGTAGTTATGTTTGAGATTATACTAAATATCGTCTACAGTTTGGTGTTGTTTGATATTATTTATTTATTTTAGAACTAAAACGATGATCTATACATATATTGTTTTTTGACTATAATTTATATTAAATTTATGGATAGATAATATGGAAGATCTGGACTGGGAGTCAAAAATAGCTGCTGAAGAAGAGATGATGATGGATGACGATGATGATATTGATTCAACCCATGAGCAATCATCAGAGATACCAGAAGGTAACTCTCAAGAAAATTCTCGTAAACGAAGGAAGAAAACTTCAGAAATGTGGAAACATTTTACTCAAGCTGGAAAAGGTGACGATGGCAAGAATCGAGTTAAATGTAACTATTGTGGTGAAAAACTTGTGTATGAACCTACCACATGAACATCTCCTATGAAGCGTCATCATCAAAGATGCATTAAGAAGTCAAAATATAGGCATGTCGCTGATATGATAATTGATGGAGATGGAAAGACTAGGAAGAATGAAGATTGATTAGAGTGTTGTTTGAGAGAAGTTTAGTAGGGTTATAATTTGGCATGATCTTCCTTTTTCTGTTGTTGAATATGAAGAGCTGCGAAGGTTTTTTCAATATCTGAATCCAGATTATAGCTACTACACTAGAAACACAGAAGCAACAGATGTTGTTAAAACTTGGGATAGCGAGAAGAACAAGCTGAAGATGGATTTGGCAAAGATTCAGAGTAGGATATGCTTAGCTTTCGATTGTTGGACAGCAATTGCTGGTGAAGGTTATATAACTCTGACTGCCCACTACGTCGACGAAAGCTGGACTTTGAATAGCAAGATCTTGTCATTTTGTGACATACCTCCTCCACACACCAGTGATGCTTTGGCGACTAAAATCCATGAATGTCTAAAAGAATGGGGAATTGAAGAGAATATATTTACTCTTACTCTAGATAACGCTTTAGCGAATGACACCATGCAAGAGATACTAAAAGAGCGGCTTAATTTAGATGACAACTTGTTATGTGGAGGTGAACTCTTTCATGTTCAATGTTGTGCACACATCCTAAATCTTATTGTGCAAGATGGACTAAAGATTATTAGTGGTGCTTTAACCAAGATCAGAGATAGTGTCAAGTGCGTGAAAGCTTCAAAAGCGAGAGGGCTTGCATTCCAGCAATGCGTAGAAGGTGATCAGGGGGTAGTTTTGTCGCTGGATGTTCAAACTAGATGGAATTCAATGTTTCTTATGCTCGAGAAAGCTTTAAACTATAAACGTGTTTTTAACCGATTACGAGTTGTTGATAAATGCTACAAGACTTGTCCATTGAATGAAGAATGGGAGAGAGGAACAAAAATATGTGACATTTTGAGGTCATTCTACAAGATTACCACACTTATGTCAGGTACAAGTTACTCTACATGTAATCTATATTTTGGGCATGTGTGGAAGATTGAACGTCTGCTGAAAGAGAATGCAACAAACGGTGATGAGCGTACAAGAAAACAGCTAACTACCCACTACAACCGGCGACTACATAAATAGTCGCTATATTTAGTGACTATTTGGCTACAATTTTACGACTATTATACAACTAACAGTACTATAGTCGTTAGTTAGTCGCCAAATAACCACTATACAGGCGAGACGCCTTATTAGTCGCTAAAGGGTGACTATTATATGACCGATTTTGGTTGTCGCCAAAATTAGTCGTAAATTAGTCGCCGTTTAGCGACTAATATACGACCCGCCGTAATAGTCGTTCAACAGCAACTATTGCATGACTATTTCGGGTTGTCATTAAATATAGTCGCAAAATAGACGTAATTATCGATTGAAAAAGCACATGTATTTTGTTTTGTAAGTTGTTGTACCGGTTTAAAACGACTACACTATTTTGTCGTGTTTTAGTCACTCTAAAATTGCCTATATAATGAAAATTTCACGTACACAAAATTCATTCACAACACAAACACAATACAAATAATACCTTTAAGAAAAAAAACGTTTTTGATGAAAAAAAACGATAAAAAATATATTTAGTTTTATTATTGGTCTTATAATGGCGGGAAATTATAATTATCCGAATAGCGGTGGTTTTAATCGAGAGTGGGTGTACAAGATGTTCGATGAAATGACGGGGAATTTGACAGCAGAATACGTTGCAGGAGTGGAGGAGTTCTTGACATTTGCTAATAGCCAGCCTATAGTACAAAGTTGTCGAGGTAAATTCCACTATCCTTGTGCTGTGTGCAAGAATAAAAAACATATTGTCTCGGGTAGAAAAGTTAGTAGTCATTTGTTTAGTCAAGGATTTATGCTTGATTATTATGTTTGGTATAAGCATGGGGAAGATTTCAACATGAATGTAGGAACGAGTAATTATGTTAATAGTACGTATCTAAGAGAGAATTATGAAAGTGTGGATAATGTTGTAGAAGATCCATATGTGGATGTGGGTAATGTTGTAGAAGATCAATATGTGGATATGGTGAACGATGCATTTCGTTATAACGTGGGGTTTGATGATAACTATCATCAAGACGGTACTAATCAGAATGTGGAGGAACCGGTACGTAACCATTCTAAAAAATTCTACGACTTGTTAGAAGGTGCTCAAAATCCATTGTACGATGGTTGTCGTGAAGGCCAGTCTCAATTATCGTTAGCAGCTCGAGTCATGCAGAACAAGGCGGATCATAATATGAGTGAAAGATGTGTGGATTCGGTATGTCAAATGTTGACA
>Ga0041059_1003130_pt1 | contig 11602 bp, 5 predicted proteins | sample AraColnosormetaG_FD_56232 | JGI IMG/M metagenome (GOLD analysis project Ga0041059, IMG submission 56232) | Arabidopsis roots microbial communities from North Carolina, USA - Col MF nosort | ecosystem: Host-associated > Plants > Roots > Unclassified | place: USA: North Carolina | collected 2013-09-02 | reverse complement strand
TTTTTTTTTTTTTTGGGCAAAACTTAAGTTATATACTCTCTTTGTTTCTCATCTAAGTGATGTTTAAAAGTTTTTTCACATAGATTAAAAATTATAGAAATTGTATCTAATTTCTATTTTCTTACGCAAAAATATTAACTAAAACTAATTCAACCAACGCAAAAAGATCTCGGTCAAAAGAGTCAAATACATTTAAATTTTCTATAAAAACCAGAAAACATCATGTAAAGTAATAATCAAATTTATTTTATAAAATCAATGTAAAACAAAATAGATAATAATATATCAGAAAAAAACAATTTTAATTAAGGAAATAACTTAAAAATCCATAAAGAATGAAGTCTAGCCCACTTTGTGCCTAATAATAAGTTTAAAAATCCAGTTTAATCGTCTTTAATGAATATCAAAAGTCTTTTAAAGTCATTATTATAGAGGAAACAAGGAGTTAAATTAGGTTTTCAACTCTCAGTATGATTCAAATTTCAAGTATTATTTTGATTTTATTTCCCTTTCCAAGACTCATTGGGTTTTTTTTTTGCCCACCATTTTCATTCAGTGTAATGAAACCCTAGTGGATATTAAAGATGATGAAGTAGAAACCAAATTAAAAATTAAGCACACTTATCCTACATTTACAAATTATATTAAAAATTAAGCACACTTATCCTACCCAATTTAAAATATAAGGATAAGAGAACAAAGATCACAACGTGTCCACATGTGAGAATGAGGAGAGATGACATTAACGGCATAAGCCAAATCCACAATCAAGCGCAGCTCCGTGGCGGAAGTTTAGATCCACCACCACACACTTTTTGTACAACCTTAAATGTTGCTAATCCGAGACAAATTCGTTGATTCCGTCTTGAATATCCTTCAGAATAATTTTAAATTTTCCATCTCACACAAATATCATTACAAAAAGCTTCGCCAAAAAACTAAATCATGACTTTCTCCATACATATCGACGAGATGTTACTCTTAATTAAAAAAAAATTATCGCTCTAACGGAAGAACAAAGAAAATCTATCAAATAGTTTTGGACTTAATCTTTAAAACATGTAGAAAGAAGAGATAATACATTTTGAGCAAGTCGGACACTTATTTTCCCAAAAGAAAATAAAAACTAAATCAACAACAAGTCATAAAGATCCAAGACAAAATGTTTGCTATAATACAATCGGAGTATCATCGGAAGAGAAACTCTCACTTTCTCAAAATATGAGAGTTAAGAGAGAGAGAAATTTATACTCATTGGATTTGACTAGTTTAGGTAGGAAGTGAGAAGAATTGAAAATCATATAAATAATTATAGAGTACTCTCTCCATCTAAGGTGTACACATCAGCAAAATAATAAATCAAAATAACTAAAATGTATTAAAAATATAATTAAATTCAAATATACTTTTAATAAATGATATACATAACAAAAGATAGCTGCTTTCAAATTTCAAATTCCGTAGCAAACAATAGCCGGAAGAGTCGAGAAATGGTTATACAAGTAAGGTAATAGAACGAGTATAGCACATATATCATTCATAGCTGCTTTTGGGAAGTATGTGACATTGAATGACATGCTATGCAATGCATTCCAACTAAGATAAATGTTGGAGAGAGCTTGAAAATATTTGAACAAATTAGAGAAGTGGAAGGGAACTTATTAATGAATTTGCCATTCTAATCCAACGGCTGTGGTGAAGACGCTCCAAAAGTTATCGAACTGAAAGATAGTGCGCAATCCTCCCTCTTCGTTGCAAGCAACTATGATCAATGTGATGCAGCGCACTGAAAATATACGTTGCATCACAATGTCTAAACAGATTCATTTAGACGAGTTAGCAAAGTAAAAAAATTATATATTCAAATTAAATGAAATTAGATTTAGTGGTACTTGCAAACCTAGGATATAAAATATCCACATTATCTCAAAACTTCTAAAGAGTTGTAAGAACAAACTTCTCTCAACAAAATTGACTTTTTCACCTTCATATAAAAATATGAACCATGAAATAAATTAATAAGTGTCCATTCAAATGTTCTCAAGACTATTTGAAGATTCAAAAAAAATAAAAAAAAATGTTCTATTGAGCTAAGTACTCTTTTAAACATATTAATTCAAATTCAGTTGTATATAATGATAGTAGGATCTATGTAAGTTCTACCAATACCTCAAGTCTGTCATGTTCAGTGTCATCTTGAGTTGTATTGTAAAAGTAATCAGCATAATCAAGACCAGAAAAGGGAATCAAATATTAAAAAGAAAGTAAAAATAGATGACTGGTGATACTTGACTATAGACAAATCCATTGGGGATGATCAGTAAGAGCATTGATAAGTGTTTTTCCAATTCACTTGATGAATTTTTAAGATAACTTAAAAACAAAGTATGAGTAGTTTGCATAGGCCACCCAAGGTAGAAATATTCAGTTGACCTACAAATTCAAAGGAAAAGATATCAAGTTAAGACTTATGAGATCTTCGAAAAGGCTACTATAATATGATCTATGATGCATAATTGCATATTCATTGTACCAAAATTATTCGTTTAAGTCGTCATAGTTTCTCCCCTCGACATGCTTCCCTCTTGCACTTCTTTTGGCTTCATGTAGTGCATAAATTAACTTAAAAATAGAAAAATAAAGAGAGTAAGAATTGGATCGGAAGCAAGTTAGAGAAGAGAAAATCGAGCAGATGGCCAAGAAAGCAACCGTTGCTATTCTCTGGTAAGTAGTAGTCACTAGTTTCTTCAAGAAAACTTTCCTTTCTCCACAATATGCCGGTTTGTTAAGCTCCCTTGTCTCTTCATTAACGTTATTCCCCCATATCTCCAACCTCTCATAAGCCATCTTTATAGATTTGGAGAATATAAATAAATTAAACATGGACTAAGACATAAGTAGGGAAAATTTAAACCAAAACCATTCATGGATATATATATATATATAACAAAGGCATTTTGGCATGAATTTGAGGTTTACAGTTTCTCTCCAGACTAAAAGATAGAGTCCAGTGTATTATAGTTTCCGGTGTTGGTCCTTCTCTTCTTCAATATATGCGGTGACATACGACTGACAACATGAGAATATAACTTGGTAGAATAGGCACAAGGACCGGTATCTATAATCACATGGAAGAGCCTTACCATTTGTATGCTTTAGATTCAAAAATTTGTACCATCTTATGTAGTTTTCCAACAGTTTATTCATCACGGTATCCATGGGCCATGACCTCCGCCTAGTGAAATTAGAAGAAAAGTTATAGTAGAGTAAAGAAGTAGAATTTCTTTCCACTAGTAATTATGAGTTGAATTTTTTTTCCATATGAGGAAAAGAAATGAATTATTTTTATTCAATTTCATTTTTGACTAGTCAGTTTTTAACATATGTGATAATAATTTATTTTCTACTATATACATCAACCACTTAAACCCATTATTATTTTCCGCTTTCTTAACAAACCCAAATTTTGTCTACAATTGCCATAATCATTATCCAAATTTTGATTAAGGGCTTGATTGGTTCTCCCTCTACCATCCGCAAATAGAGCGTTTGCGGTTGGTAGCGGTTGTTAGCGATTGACACCAATCATAGAAACCGCTAGATATCGCTTTAGACCGCTCGAATCACCAGTTTTCAAAAGCTCATTCCCGCAAGCGTTTGCGGTTGCGGGCGGTAGCGGTTAGGTTAACAAATAATAATCTTTTTTTAATTAATTAAAATAATTGTGGCTTCCATCCAAATCCTAATCACTATAATTAAAATAATCTAATCTTTTATATATATTATTTTTATTAGAAAACCCTAATCAATATATTGTAACCCTATTCTCTCAATTATGGCATCCGAGAAAAATCAAAATCAAGAATCAAACATAAGTATCATCTATCCTTTTATTCATTCATTAGCTAGTGTAATTTTTTGACTATTTCATGGCCTTGTTGTTTTTATTTTATTTTGTATTCTTTTGATTTTTTTGATTGAATACATTTTTCTATTTGTTTTCTCGATTAGAAAATCATCTGGCTGGACGAGATGATATATTGTATTTTTGTTTAGTCAGAAAATCAATTTTTCGAATATTATCAATTTATCACAATATATTGTATTTTTATTTCTAGTAATATATTATATTTATTTTGGTTATTTTTATTTAATTACTATCGCACCCGCTGGTTTACCAGTCATAAACTTCCGCAGACGCACCCATTATCAAACGCTCAACCAGTCGTTCAAAACGCTTGATAACGCTTGAAACCGCAACCACCCGTTTCCGCAAACTCCCGCAACCGCAACCGCACCTGTTGCGTTTAAACCAGTCAGACTCTAAATATATATATTTTCATCAGTGTGATAGAAAATAAAAGAAAAGAATACCGATATGATATGTTAAAAAAGATAATGGTTCTGAGAGAAAGCGTATAAGGTGTAGAGGATCAATCGGAAAAGGGTTATCAACGGTGAAGTATTAAAATGGTTTAAAAATTTCCCGCCAAAAAAAATTCGAATTTTTTTTTCCGGGAAAATATTTGTTACGGAGAAAACAATTTGGCGAGAAAAAAAAAAAAGATTTTTGCGGGAAATAAGGGTAATTTCAGTTATTTTGGCGGGAAAATTTCAGTTTCAAATTACATGTTCTCATTAGATAAGGGTAATTTGGTTATTTTGTTCAACAAAAGAGGTATTTTTAAAAATGGACAATAGAAAAGGGTATTATTGTAAAAAGAGAGTAGAAAAATGATAGTTTTGCAAATCCCCATATTATTTTTGTATTTTTAATTAAAATTCTTTTCTTCTATCGTTTAATACCCATTTTCATATATTTTTCATTTTTACTTTGAATCATATTTTATTTTTAATTTTAATATTGAAATTTTTTCAAAAGTAACAATATCATTTACACATGTGTACGTACACATTAATAATTTGTGTGCATATATGTATGTAAACATCTAAATAATTTATATATTTATGTTTAAAGTATATTTTGAGCATAAAAACAAAACATTTAAACATGCCTGAACTACACCTGGGAAAAAAATACATAAAACCTCAGAGTCAAATCGAACATATTCGAAAATATCCAAACGGTACTAGATTTCTATACCTGAATAACTGAAACCATTGTTGAAGAACGAAAACCTTATCCAAACCAAACTGAGAACCAAATAGGTATTCAAATATTTATTGATATACCCAACATATGAATTATATTTAGACTTTTTATATTCCAGTTATCCAAACAGAAGATTGCCACATATGCACAATGTCAACAAGAACGCGGGTCAACAGGAGATAAGTGCCAAACCGAAGAGAAGCTCCGCTCCGCGAAGTGAGTAGTTTGCACTACAAGAAATATGAGTATTGATAGCACATTACGATAGCGCATTTTCCGTAACTGTTATCATAGATGGTATGAATTTTGGTAACTATATTAAAGCATTTCAGAAACGCTAAGCCCTATAATCACGGAATCAAAACTAAAATTACTTATGACCGACAATATTAACCAAATGTTTTGCTTATGCCGCCAATATTTAGCCAAAAATAAGAAAAAAGCTCAAAATAAAAATCAAACCCTAATTTCTATTTTCTCCATCCTCTTCGCTCTCTTCCTTTACCTCTTCCTCTTCCTTCATTCCTCCCTTCTCCTTAGCTCTCCTTCACCTCTTCACTCTTTTCCTATGATTATACATCCCTAGATCTATTGGATTTTATCAATTTCTATCACTTTTTGTCACTTTCGCTCTTATCCCCAGATTCTTCTTATTCTTAAAAGCTTTTGGGAGATTCTGTTAAGTTTTGATTGATTTGAGTTGAATTTATTTCTTAGAAGCTTTTGACCAGAGTGGAGTGGTTTATGTTCTGATGAACCTTTTCATGCACTCAAGGTGTTTGACGAGTTGCCTCATTATTAGCTGGCTTGTTTCTTACTTGTTTTGTGTTGATTTTGGTTTTGTGGTGTTGCTCTTGAACCTTGCACGTGTTTACAATCTAGTCACTAACCTCTAGTTTACAATCCAAAGTTTGGTGTTTTTTTCTTCCTTTGAACTCAAATACGATTTCGTTTTCATACTTTAGACAATGAATTATGGCTTTATGCAAAGTGTAATTGATGGTTATAATTTGGGTTTAGTGAAGAAGCTGAATTGATTAAGCAAAATACTTGTTTTTTATGTTGTATCAGTTTCACGTTGATAGGAGAAGAGATTTTTAGTGGAGTATTCGCTGAGTGTAGAAAAGGGAGATTCAAGAAGCTGCTTTTGTTCTCTGTGAATGATTATTTGGGTTTGAGCTCACATCCTACAATATCAAACATTGCTGCAAACGTATGTTTCCAAAAAAATTTCATGTCAATGAACATAAGTATAGATTTCTTCCATTGTCTTATGTTTTTTCTTTAAGGCAGGTAGCCAAAGAATATGCTATGGAACCTAAGGGTTCTGCTTTAAATATATGTATCTAATTTTCTTATAATTCATGATTTGATTTCTGATTTTGTTGAGAGAAAATAATGAGTTTTAAACTTTATTTGGTAGCTTGTAGCTCTTCTGTGAAGAAGGACTCATTGGATGCTCCTCAACATCAACCTCTTTTAAGTTATCTCTCCTCAAGCACAAAGCTTTTACTCTAGAGGTTGGTTTGTGATTCATGTATTTTTGTGAGGCTTATATGAACAGATTTCTAAGCTTGAAACATTGTTTTATTCATAGTAGGGATCTAAATGTAAATATGTTTGTGACATTCTGTTCAACCCGTTAAGGAAAGTGTGAATAACGTGTGCATGATGGAGGACCTTGCTGATAAAACAATTATGTGTCGGAGGTGAAAACAATGAGAAAGTAGATGAGGAAACAAAATTAAAGGACAATCAGAGGTGTATAGAAAGTGGATGCTGATGACGAGAAACATAAAAAGAATGAGGATGAGTACGGTGAAGATGATGACTATAAACGGTAGTAAAGGTAGTGACGAATATTACATTACAACAAAGGGACATTACAAAATTCACTCAACTTAATGTGGAGCTAACATGAAACTTTAAATGATTATTAGAAACATGTATCCATACTAATTAATATGTATGTTATTGAAAAATTATCGATTATTTTGGAGATAACTGCGACATTCAACTATTTGTGAGTCATAAGCAGGAAGTAAGACATGATTTTTGAAACATGTACGTACATTACTAACTATGTACACGAGAAAGTATCTCACGGTGAATATTTGATATACACAAAATGAAATCAGCATGGTAGATATAAAGTAAATGGTAATTGTGTAGATTTTCTCTACTCTTCTATGATGTAATCAATATCCGAGTTGATGAGACATCAATATAACTTAGTACGACATGAGAGTCATTGTTTGTTGTGAGTGTAATTAGAATCAAAAAAATTAAATAATAATAGTTGTATCTCCATTAGGAGCATCGTAGAATATATCTCCATCATAGAATATATCTACATTAGGAGTATTTGTTTATTATTGTATTAATAATTTTATCTCAACAAATTTAACTCACCAACAAACATGTATGTACATAATTAAATGTGTATGTGCATAATATTTTTCAAAAGTAACAAATACTCATTTTTAAAAATTAACTCACCTAATTTTGCCGTCATTATTCATAGATTTCTAATAATCATTTGTTTATCTGATGTTCTATTGCTTTATATACATAAATATGGTATATTTAGTTTATATTAGCATATTTTGAAGTCAAAAAAGCAAAGATACAAACTCTATAAATATTACGTACACCGCATTCACAATAGTACATAATCAAACAGACATACATGTCCATCTATATTCGTGTACATAAAACATTCACATTTACATACTTCATCAAGTACATAGTTAGTAGTGTACATACATATTTTCAAAAGTCATATCTTACCTTCCGATTATGATTCACAATATGATTCACAAATGGTTGAATGTCACTATTCTTTCTAAAATAATCGATGTTAATTACATCACGCACACGTTCATTAGTACGTAGACGTTTCTATTAAAACCCGAATTCCATGTTGGTCTCAAAATCAATTGTGTCACGAATATTTATGTCATGTTCCATCCCATATTTTTCAACAACATAATTAGTCTACTTGTTGTTTCATGGTATTCTCCTACTTAACTAATCATTTTCCATCATCATTTTCATTATTCTCTTCTTAATCCTCTTCATCGTCCTCATCCTCTTTCTCTTTATCATCGTTATTGTCCTCTACTTATTCTTTCTCATCTACTTTCACATCTACTTTCTCAATGTTTTCCTCCACAAATGGAGCTTCCAATATGGTTATTGTTGCGTTCTCACCCTTGAACCAAGTTAGTTTCATAAGCCAAATTTTTCATAATGTACACTATATTCACACCATCCTTAACGGATTGGACAAAATAATACAAACATGTTTACACTTGGACCACCACTATGGTTAAACTTGGTTAATTTTACTATCATTTCATAATATATCTTTCAGAAATTCAAAATATGTATATGATATCAGAACAAAATATTGTTGTGTGATCTGAAGAGTTTTTGTTAAATTGTTTGGTTTGAACAATTACCCTCCAAGATGAAGATAAGTCTCACTTGATTTGAATATGTATATGACTCATAACCAACACAAAATTATATTAAAGTATTTATATACGTGATATATGCATATTTAAATATTGCAAGAGTATATAGTCAACTATATGAGAATAAACATGCACAAGCTATAAAATATAGTAATCGATTCTTTAACATTTAAATTTTACACTATCATTCTTTACTTACCTAAAATTTTTATTCTTCTTCTTCTTCTATACATTGGCATTCATGAATAGTACTAAATACATGAATCTTCATTAAACACTTACATAATAAGTTTAAAATAGATTTTACACATATATAATATTTTTAATGTGTATGTACACTTAAGCAAAATTATTATTATATATATATATATATATATATATGTACATTGTAATACTAATCTGCAATTGATTTTAACAACACTATTCGAAGTAAAAATAAATAATTATAATTTAAATTAATTTTTTTTGGAAAATGGATGATTTAAAGACAAAAATAAATAAATTATAGTTCAATGAATAAAAGTAAAAATATAGATAATATGAAAACAAAAAAGAAAGTGGAAAAATAAATATGATTTTTATATTGATTAACAATTGTAGCTAACTCGTTACTGTTTCTAACTAGTCCGTACACGTCTGTTGTACACTTATTTTGCTGACAAGGTCATTTTTGTTTTAAAATACACTAATAACTAATTGGTGAGAGACTAACTTGACTTTACCAAATGGTTAAAAAAAACTCATTTCTATATCTAACGAAAAAATATATTTATTTTCTTAGTGAACTTCTATTTTTATTTTGGCAAGATTTTTTTTAGTGGACTATGAATTGATTAGTCCACATAGACAATAGAACAATATAATAGTTATGACCAAAAATGATCATGTCCAAATAAAGGTCAATAAAATGTCCATTGTTATAAACTGGATAAGTATGGATGTGATTATCCATCACTCATCTCTATCCATAAGATATGGATGATGTTTATCCATTACTTCATCCCTCAGATATGGATGATGTTTATCCATTAGTTCTTCTCTAAGATATGGATGATGTTTATCCATTACTTTTTTGCTAAGTAATTTACTTACTATATATAGCTCATTTCATTCATTTGTAAGTTACAGAAAAAACAGAGAGAAAAGAGTAGAGAAAGAGAAAGCAATAAGAAAACTCTTGTTTCGAGTTTTATTCTCTCTACTCTTCATTCTTCTTTCTTAATTTAATCTTTTATAACACGTTATCAGCACGATCGTTTCTCCAGGTGTTGTCTAACCAACCAATCGTCTATTTGATCAAGCATCTTTTGAGGTAACATTTAAATTATTTTAAATTCATTTTAATTCATTTATAAGAAATTATATGCTTGATATTTTCGGAGTATGAGGTTATACCTCCTCCTTAATCGAATGGTAGGCTATGCCTCTTCGAAATGCCATAAATGGCTCATTAATTGAATGATTATTTATTTCTAAAGATAATCATGTCAAATCTAGCTAAGCTCGATGTCGTTGCCCTTGATGTATCTGGTAAAAATTATATGTCATGGGAATCAGATATTAAGATGCATCTTAGATCAAATGGGCTTCTTAGCACCATAGATGCATCTGAAACGACATCAGATGAGAGNAAAGCTAAAGCCATGGTATTTCTACGCCACCATCTCCACGACAATTTGAAAAATGAATACATCACGAGANAAGATCCTGTGGATCTATGACAATCACTTAAAGATCGTTTCGATCATCAAAAATATGTGATTTTGCCAAAAGCCAGACATGAATGGCTAAATCTCCGGTTTTTGGATTACAAAAGTGTTNGTGATTATAATTCCGCCATGTTCGGAATCACCTCCAGGATGATATTATGTGGTGAAAAAGTGAGCGATTATGATATGATTGAAAAAACGCTCTCCACTTTTCATCCTGGAAATGTAATCCTTCAACAGCAATACCGGGCCAAAGGATACACTCGTTATTCCGAGTTGATGCAAGTCCTTTTGGTTGCTGAACAAAATAATGAACTTGTGATGATGAATCATTTATCTCGCCCACCTGGATCAACTCCACTTTTAGAAGTGAATGTTGTTACATCCGGTGATGATAATTGGCGAGGACCCGGACCTTGTCGAGGTCGTGGTCGTGGTCGTGGGAGAGGTCGTGGTCGTGGCCGAGGAAAAGGAAGAAGTTTCCATCCCAATTATTTCAACACGGAAAAAACCAACAAAAATAATGTTGGTCGTGTTAAGAAAAGGCATGTTGAAAGCACTTGCCACAGATGCGGTATGAAAAGACACTTGTACCAGACGTGTCATATACCAAAATATTTAGCCGATATGTATCAAACCTCATAAAAGGCAAAAGAAAGGGATGTTGAAACTAATCTCATCTGTGATGAGTTGGAACCTTCCTTTAAAGGCCAAGATGATGATAATCATCTTGATATGGCAGATTTTCTCGATTGATCATGACAACGAGAAATCAATGTAATATATTATAGCCATATGTATAATCATGTTATGCATGACAAGCATTATAGATGCTTTTGTAATTCTGGAATAATGTTATATATTATGACATATGGGTAGCCTATGTCAAAGTTTAATGAATAAATATTTTATTCCAGAAATGTTAAAATACGAGATTGAGGATGAAGATATATGTCTGGCGGACAGTGCTTCTACGCACACTATCTTTAGAGATAAAAAGTACTTCTCCTCTCTCGAAATAAAAGACTCCGCTAGAAGTGTGAGTAATATAAATGGCCATGCAAAGATAATATTAGGCTTTGGCGAAGCCAATTTTACAATGCCAAGGGGAACTCATTTTAAATGATGCATTATATTCCCCTAAGTCTTATAGAAACTTGATAAGTTTCAAAGATATCCGAAGTAATGGATATCATATATAGACTATGAATAAAGATGGCATTGAATATCTTTGCATAAAATCCGAGAGGCAATATATATTAGAAGAATTGCCAATGTTATCCTCCGGATTATATTGCACA
>Ga0041059_1003129_pt1 | contig 11605 bp, 15 predicted proteins | sample AraColnosormetaG_FD_56232 | JGI IMG/M metagenome (GOLD analysis project Ga0041059, IMG submission 56232) | Arabidopsis roots microbial communities from North Carolina, USA - Col MF nosort | ecosystem: Host-associated > Plants > Roots > Unclassified | place: USA: North Carolina | collected... | reverse complement strand
GTTTTGAAATAAAAAAAAAAAAAAAATTATGAAGAAACAATATTGAATATTGATTGACATATGGCGGGAGTGATTTGGAAAAGTTTTTCTTGTTCATCCAAAATAAAGATTGTAGTATCACCTTGAAGTAATTATAATGATGACTATGTATATCACATTTAGACTATGTATACTAATTTATGCTAATAAAAGATTACCACAAATTAGAGTTATTTGGGAAATTTTGTTCTTTTTTGGCTTTAATTTCATGTATTATATGATAGACAACATTAATATAATTTCATGTTGTTCACGACTTGTCACTCCTCCAATTTGAGTTTCGAACACCTAATCGCGACAACAACCTTATAGCTTCTCTCTCTCGCACAACACACAATCACATGCATGCAATGTCTTAAAAAAAAAAAATTGTGCATGCATTCTAACACGTGATCTCCATGCAAAACTCCTTTCTTGTCCATAAATACCCATAACCCCTTCACTACACTCTTCACTCAAACAAAAAACATACACAAGTAATTAACTAACAACAAATGGCGAACAAGCTCTTCCTCGTCTGCGCAGCTCTCGCCCTGTGTTTCATCCTCACCAACGCTTCCGTCTATCGCACCGTTGTCGAGTTCGACGAAGATGACGCCAGTAACCCCATAGGCCCAATACAGAAATGTCAGAAGGAGTTTCAGCAAGACCAGCACCTAAGAGCTTGCCAGAGATGGATGCGCAAGCAAATGTGGCAAGGACGTGGTGGTGGTCCTTCCCTCGACGATGAGTTCGATATGGAAGACGACATCGAGAACCCGCAGAGACGACAGCTACTCCAGAAGTGCTGCAGCGAGCTTCGCCAAGAAGAGCCAGTTTGCGTTTGCCCCACCTTGAGACAAGCTGCCAAGGCCGTTAGATTCCAGGGACAGCAACACCAACCAGAGCAAGTCAGGAAAATTTACCAGGCAGCTAAGTACTTGCCTAACATTTGCAAAATCCAGCAAGTTGGTGTTTGCCCCTTCCAGATCCCTTCAATCCCTTCTTACTACTAAATTCCAGAGAAGTGTGAGCGTGTGGTTGTTGATATATGTTAACACCACATCTCGCCTTGTGTTTTTATAAAAAAATAAGCTTTGGGATGTTTGAGGCTAATGTAATAATTAGCACTACAACGTAATAAATAAGAGAGGTTTGTTTATGTTTTGTATTCATTTATTTTGCTGTACTAGTGTTCCTAAAAAGTGATAACGGCTAGATTAAAAAAGAAAATCGATTCGAAATGTAGGATAAAATAAAAAAAAATTAGTCAATTTAAAAATTGATGACTTTTTGATTTTTTCTTTCTTAAATGCGCAAAAAAAAAAAACTTAAACAAACAAAAAATCAGGAAATATGATCCATGTGTAATCAAGACTTCAAGCTCGATATTAAAATTTAAAACTCATCCAATTGCCAAACGAATATATCTTTTGATGGCTACGGGCTACCACCTACCTGTCGATCTCATGTAACTACTAGATTCCGGCAACCACTTACTTATATATTTTTTTCCTTATGCAACTACTCACTGAATTTTCCCTTCTTGTTAGACCTAAATTCATTATGGTTAGTAGAATTAATTATTCATTCAGAACAAAATGAGTGATAATACATGCTTAAAATTCAGTGTTAGATTTATTGTTGTCTTCATATATTCTTTCTGTTTGTGATGATATTTGTTGATGCATGTTATTGTGCTAATAGCTGCAATGCTCAAATAGCCGTGATAAAGATTAATGAAATGATGCGGTTAATGGTCTCAGAACATTATGATTTTCCAGCACACAAATCTTCTGATCCAAGACAAGAGTAGAAGATAACAGAACCTTGAAACTATTACAAGCTATATACAGATTTAGTACCAACATCAAGTAGTGCCCACATTCGGGTATAAACATAACTTTATTTCTTTGGCTTCAGTGGAGAAAATTCTCATCCAAGGCTCAAGCGATAATCTAACGGCCTGGCGTTAACATGACGGTGTGCAGTTCCAATCTCACAAGCATTCACTCTTGCTGCAAACCTGAGGGAGCACAGAGACTCACCGGTTGAGGAAGGTTCTGGTGTGATGTTCACAAACATTAGCGTCTTCGAGTCACCACCTAAACAGGGCTGATCATAGAATTCCACAAAGTTTTATCACAACACAGAATCTTTTAGGTTCTGTTTAAACGATGATTTTAAATGCTTACCTGAAGAAGATAAGTGAGCTTTGAGTTTCTGAAAGGAACGTGATCTTCTTTCTTCGCTAAGGCAAATATGACATCGCCTAGAGACGATAAGCTTTTGTTGATTGCCTTTCAGTAAGAAGAAGAAAATCATTAAGCCAATATTAAATCTCTTGTGTCTCTAAAAATGTGTTTACTAAGATTCGCAGACATTACTTGAGTTTCTTTCAGTCTATCGCCAGTTGATCCGCTCTTTGACAAACGCTCACTACCCGCAAGATCAATCAGGTTCAAGACACCTTGTACTTGTTGCTCTGTGCTCTGTAAATAAAAGATAAACCCCAGTGTTGGTTTAGCAGAAACAAACAGCGGACTATCAAATGTTGTTGTTGCAGTAAGAAACCCGATTAGTACCTCGTTGAATCCAGAGATCTTCAATGTGAAAACGAAATGGCTTCTAGAAGATTGCTCGTTCATTGCGGTCTTCCCTACTGACCTGAAAAAAAGTAAGACAGTTAATTCATTAGCAGCTTCCAGTTTCTTTAAAAGAGGAATCATTGCGAATCTTCAAAACAGATACTTGCCTGTTTCGAGCTGCGTGGTCTAAGAGGAACGAAACCTGTTTCGAGCTTCGAACATCTACAACAGTAAGTTCCACAACATGTGTATTCCCACTAGCATCATGTTTGATTGCATATTTCTGCGGAGAAACGCCATTGTCTGCTCTCACAGCTTCCTTGTTTGTTGACAAGAGATCCCTAATCGTTTCGTTGTATATTTCTAACATAGACACCTACAACATATAGACCAGCCAATAAATACTATATGAATGCATCATCTATTTGTAAGTCTTTATAAGGTTTGTTACCTGCAACTCATACTTCCAACCCTGTGATCGAAGAGACTGCCTTGTTTGAAATATTTGCTCCAAACATCGAGGAATCAGTCCTTTTTCATCCGGGTTTCCTGGCCTACCCATCATTGTATAAGTTTTTCCAGATCCTGTTTGTCCATATGCGAAAATGCAAACCTGAAAATTGTGTAATAGAACCTTTAGTCCAAGAAGGTACAGTGAAACATAACATTATTCATCATTCATGTGCTTTTATTGACCAGTTAGACAGTTTTACCAAAATACACTCTGAAAATTTGAGGAATCGAATAATGAAGACATAAGTAAACAGGGAGTTAAACTAAGCTAAAGCAGATAGTACCTTGTAACCATCAAGAGCGCTCTGGACAAGTTGAGAAATCTCTACAAAAACATCTTCTTGTGATGCACTTGGCACAAAAACCTTATCAAATGTGAAACAATGCGATTGTCCTGGCAAGAGCAAAGAACAATAAGTCTCTTTCTTTTTTCGCAAAGAACGATACTTTTTCTGAAGATTTGTTCATACCATTTTGCAACAAGTCAATGCCCCGACCAAGTGCTTCTAGAGATGTAGGGTAGGATATAGTTTTGGCCTCCTCACTAGAATTCTCTCCTGATAATAGAGGTCTCACCCTACAGAATACACGGATGTTTCCCTTCAGTTCCTGCAACATTTCAATGCTTCAGTATCGGCCAAGCAGCTCGCTCAAAATTTCACAAGGGAAATGGACACCAAATGACAAATCTTAACCTGTATGGTATTGTGCAACTTCTTCCGTAGTTTTTCTCCTTCGATGAGTTTAAGTTCCGCTTCTTCTAAGCGACCTTTCAGCTCCATAATGCTTTCCTTTTGCTCTTCAAACTCGTTCATTTTCTCAAAAGTAGATAAATCAGCCACCTAATCATAATAAATAAGCGACAAGAATTTAGAGATTTTCATATACATTTTCGTTTCTATATGTAAAACTCAAGAATGTGATGAGACCTGCAGTTTTCTCTCAGAAGCTACTAATTGATCCTGCAACTCTTCTATCTCCTTATTTTGAACAGAACACTTACTCTGGACAAAACGATAACACTATCTTAAGAAACAAAAAATCTCTATGGAGATTTTTAAGAAGAAAACACAGGAGTGCATCAAGAATGAAAATAAACCTCAAGCTCATTTATGGTGTCTTTGAAGTCATTTTGCTTGGTTGCTTCTGCTTGCAGAGTTTCAATTTCCGTTATATGGCGGTCACGGTCATCTTTGACCTGTTGAATCTCAACCTTGAGACTTACAATTTCATTCACCAATTCATCTTTTTGCTTCATGACATCATCTTGTGACACCTAATGAAAACAAGACACAGGTCATACCCTGATCTAAACAAAAGTTTACTCTCATTGATTAAGAACGCAGAATCAAATCACCTTCGAGGCAGCAAGCTGATCCTGTAGTGCTTTAAACTGACCCTTTAAGTTGCCAATGCTTTCTACAATGCCAGTCCGTTCTTTCTCTCCTCGCTTTATATTTTCATGAGCTTCGTCGAGATCACCTTGAAGTTTGCTATTGTACAACTGTAAGCTCGAGTTATACTCTTGCAAGAGTTTGTACATGTCATTGACAGCTTGAATCTGAAACAAACAAAAAAACAGGATGTCAGTCAAAGCTAAACATTTCCTTTACGGATCTTTCTGACTTTCTCACCCTCTGGTTAGCTGTTTGAAGCTCTCCTTGCGTCTTTGCTAGCTCTTCTGTAATGGCAGCTTGCAAACTTTCAACAGCAATTCTTGCTTCTCTCTCTTTTCCAAGAGATTCATTTGCAGCCTTACACAAAAGAATACCAAGTTTAGAAAACCGCAGAAAATGAAACATACTTATAACTGAAACTAGCAGTTCTCTTACCAATTTCTCTGTTTGTTCTTTGGCAAGTTGCACCTGAACAGATGCAAAGTTCTTCCTCAGTTCATCAATTACCATATTTAGCTCCTCTTCCTTTACTTTCAAATTAACCTCTGCAAACAAATGCATGCACAATATAAGTTCTTACAAAATCCCAAATGTTCATAAGAAGAAGCAACTTTTAAAAACTCAAATTTGTAACAAACTCACCCAAATCGGCGCAATGCTTCTCATTCATCTCCATAGCGTTCTTCAACTTCTCTTGCTCAAATGCATAATCTAACTCGAGTTCTTGAAACCATCTAATGCAAAGCCTAAGCCTTTTTACATAGTCCATCGTATTCTCACATCTCTCCTGCAAAGATAACCCATTTGATAGACTTGCTTATGTAAATTGCATGAAGTGAGAGATCTCGAATTCAGACACCAAACCAAACATTAAGAAGATAAGAAAAAAAGGAAAGAGAGACCTTGTAATTGTACTTGCTCTTGTACTTGATTCGCTCATGAAGAAGAGTTTCAACATCTTCTCTGGTAAACTCAACAGGGCCACCATATTCAGATCCTTCATTACTGGTCAGATCTTTCACCGGAAAAGATGGCCGGATTCTTCCATTGTTCGTCATTTCCCCAACCATCTATTACTTTTTTCTCCTCTCTCAAAAGAGTTAGCTGAAATTCTTCTCGTACCTAATTTACACACACTCTGGATTTGTCTCTTTCACCCCAATTATAAGCATAAAAACCTGCAAAAAAAATGATTTTTATTTTCTTCTTCTCATCAAAGATCTTTATTTTATTAATGATTCAATGGTGGCTTATATAAAGATTAAATCGAAAAGGATTGAAACCCGTGAATCATTGGGTTTTTTTTTCTTTCAATTTTCAAAGACAGTAAAGTTGTTACAAAGAGAAAAAAAATTAAGCAATGATTTGAGCTAAACAACAAAAACACTATCAGTGAGGAAACAAAACATAAAAGACTCAAACTTTGGGTGTGGCAATTTCATAGAGAAATCAGTGAGAAAAGAAGAAAACACCTCAGTATTATTATCTGGTTGTTTAGCTTTGAAATGGCGATATGTCTCTCCGTTGGGCTCTCCCGTCGCTCGCTACTTCTATTTCTGTTGTTTTGGTTTTGTTCAAGAGAGTGAGAGAGATGAGTGTAGGGCCGTTGATTAGATCTCAAATTCGCCGAGCTAGTGCGATCCCATCCGTTGCTTTTTTTATTTCCTTTTTTTCAGCAAATAAATTGAATTTGTTTGTTGTACATTTGTCAAATACAGTTTTACTTTGTTTATATGTTTGAAAGCAATACAAATATAAATTTCATTTACGTTACTGAAACGTACAAAAGTGAAACCATTTCTTCGAATAACTCGGATGAAGTCAAACGATCCCCTTACTTTTTTGTATTTATGTTTTTTTTCTGATTCTCATGTATTATAGCATTTATTTAAGTTTGAAAATTTTGCTAATTTTAAATTTTAAAAATCTATATCTAAAGAAAACAATAGTAAGAGTTCCATATATCTTGAAATTCAGATGCGACTAAATAAATCTTGAATTTCAGATGTGAATATTACTGAACTTAACTAACTCATACACAACTTGTGTAGGCGACAACTACATTACTATATATCGATCGGTTTTGGATGAAGTATTTTAACGATTTTTATATCATTAAATTATATGGAAATAAACTATAGCTAGTAGATTTTATTCTACGTAGTAGTTGAAAAGTTATCTTTTTTTGTCAAAAGTTGAAAAGTTATGTTGTCTAGTACCTACAACAAGAAGTTGTACTTTGTTATTCATGAGCATATGGAGTAATGTATAAAAAATTCTCCTCATAGCTTACATACACGCTGGTAATTTCAAAGATCAAATCATAAATGTGAACTATTTTTATAAGCTAATAAAGACTTCACGAGTAGGCCAGAAAAAAAAATAAAAATAGGTAAAGCATGTGTCGGTAAAAACAGTAAACGTCGGCAACTTGGCATTTTCAGACGATAGATTCTTTTCAAAAAGTGGATTTTTTTACTTTGACCTAAATCACCCTTTTCACTGGTTCAAATTTTCACAGGATGTTCACGTTCATGCACCCAAAGGTATGGGCTAAAATTGTCGAATTACCAAATTCTCTTTTTGATCGGTTCTGTCTCAGGCTCTCGCAATGTGTCAGTGTTTCATGTGAAATTTAAGAAGACAAAAATTGTTTCTGATTCTTTAAAGGTCCCTGCAGTGAGGTAAACTCTGTAATTCTAAATTCATATTTCATGTTAAACTTGATATTGACATTTTCTAAATTCATGGGGGCAGCTACAGGGAAGGGTCAATGATATGTTTTGAGCGATAACACATTGAAGGATAGCTTGGGAAAAGACGAGACTTTCTTTAACACACAATTCATGGCCGCAGCTACAGGGAAGGGTCAATGATCAAATGGTAAGTATTGTTTCTGCATTTGCTTCAAGTTCCTTATAGGTGGGTTTTTGGAATGCATAAAGTTAGGTGATCTTTTGCTTTGGACAAGACTTTAGAGCATGGTTATAGGTGATACTCATATAGTATCATTATTTATAATATGTGGCTAAACATTAGTTAGATATCGGATTGCAATTTTTGTTAGCTAGTTCTCATATATCCAACGATTTCAAGTTATATGCGACTGATATAAAGAACCATTGGTTCAATAGATGCATGAGGTTATTATACATTGGTCCTTGGAGAATGGGGACTAAACGAATGCAACATAAACTTGAATCTGACTCACAAATTCACAATATTTATGCATTGACATAACATAGTTGTTTAGTTTTGCACATTCACACTTCACAGACTCAAACAAAATTAATGAAAAGAACAAAACAGAGAAACGGAGATGGTGACACTCTTAGGATGTGTCTAGATTATCGGCTCTTATAGCATTTGAGTTGTTGCATCCGCTATGAGTAGAGGAACTTCCCTCACTGGATTGAAAAATGGTTGAACAGTGGTTAAAGCAGAGGGATCGTCCCATTCCAAACGCTCCCACCAACTCAATTCTCCTTTTATCTTCTTGATTCTTCCACAGGTAGAGCTTATGGGTAAACAATTCAGCTGATTACAGTGAATCACTTCCACTTGTTCCAAGCATTCCCAAACCTCTCCCCAGTTGCATATACTCACAAGATTTGGAAGATTTCTCAGTTTCAAGACACGTAGATTTGGTACGAAAGGTTGATGGTATAACAAAGCCTCGTGTAGATTCTGCAAAGAGTCGCAGTAGCTAATCTCTATCTCCTCCAGGTTTGGGATAGTCAAGAAATTTCTTTTGTCGAGTAGTGTTCGAAGCTTGCGACACATGGTGATCTCGATTATCTTCAGTGTTTCCAGTTTCAACCCGAGATGTGTTTGTAGCTCTGAGAAGGTTTCCAAGTCAACACGACGCAGATGAAGTTCCTCCAAATTTGGAAGAAGGTCTAGTATGTCAGAGGATTGTTTTGAAGTGTTAGTGCTTACCATCTCAACCCAAGAATTCGTATTGATGATAACGTTCTCAATCGTCAGAGATTTCAAATTCTTGAAACCCTTGTTGTCACTTACCAATTTCTTCATCATTGCTTCGATCCCCTGACAATGGTTTAGTGCTAGAGATGTTGTATAAGCCAACAGCCACCCGATGGATACTTGTGATACGTTGAGGTGACTTATTGTTAGCCTCCTCTTGTCGTGCCTTGTACGCAAAATGTAACGAGACCCAACTACAAGTTGGAATTTCTTCAATCTTTTGATCCAAGTGTTTCTCTTATTTAAAAGAAATGGAGAAGAATGGAGCCTGATGGAAAGAACCTGTAAACGCTGGAGGCATCCTATCTCTTCAACTGTTGCTTGCCCTTTTTGTGTTTCTCCCTGTACGCTCCAGCGGTAGTGACTTGACGTCATGTCAAGTGTCTCCAAACTTGATAACCTCGAAACAACTCTAGCTGGAATGCTTTCAAGGTGAAGTGTTCGTGAAAGATCAAGGTGTCTGAATCTCTTTAATTCTTCCAACCCTCTTGGAAATTCGAGGATATGTGTGCCACAGAGATCAAGTAGCTCAAGTTTGGCAAGGGTTTCTAGTGAAGGTAGTTTCACAAGTTTAAAACAATCTCTTAAGAAGAGAGAATGGAGACTGAAAAGGCGCAAAAGAGAGCAACTGGGAAATGACTTAATGCGAGTCCCACTTAGATTCAAGATTCGAAGAGTTGGAAATGCTTGCAAGAATCCAATGGGTACTTCCTTTAGAAGAAAATTGCCTTGTAGCAGTAAGACTGAGGTTTTTACGCAGAACTCTTCTACAAGATCAGGAAGGCTTTCTAGTTTATTGTTCATCAAAGAAACCCTTCGAAGAGAAGGAGCAAGCTTATCTTGTCTAATATCTTGCAAACCCGTTCCAGACATGACAAGGGAATGGGAATCATCTTGTGAGGAAGACATGATCCATATGGCGAAATCGCGGACAACATCATGCATCTTCACCGTGTCTCTACGATCACCATCTTCTAACAAACAATAATCCTTTAAACTCTCCACAGTTGTGATTCCCTCGTTCATGGAGTCCTCTTGGGAACCGAGTTCCTCCATGAATCCTTCAGCCATCCAATATCTTACAACCTCTGTAACTTCAATCGAGTAGTCTTCTGGAAACAAAGCACAAAGGAGAAAACAAAACTTTGCCTTGTCTTCCAAGAAATCGTAGCTCAATTTCAATGGCTGGAAGATCTTCTCTTCAATGCTCTTGATCCAAGGTACTGATTTACTTAGCTTACTCAAGACATGATTCCATAGCTTGACATTTTTCTTTCCCCGCATAGCTGTTCCGACTGTGATGATAGCAAGAGGCAATCCACCACATTCTTGTGAAACAGCTTTTGCAATCTTCCTAACATGGTCTGACCTCACAACATCCCCTGCATTTTTGCAAAACAATTCCCAAGCGTCTTCTTCAAGTAAGCAATCCACTCTAACATCAAGATCTGTCTTCATGCTGCGACAGACCTCTAAAAACCTCGAAGTCAGAATGACTTTTGAACCTTTGTTCTCTTCAGTTCGTGGGATGCCTAAAAGATCCAAATCAATGGGTTTCCAAACGTCATCAAGAATGAGAAGAAACTTTCTCTCTTTCATCAGTCCAACATAAATCCTTCTTGCCAACTTCTCTTCACTTTCTTCCATTTGGGTATCAATATCCAGTCTCTCCGCAATCTGCTTTTGGACTTCTCTTGGATCAAACTCTTTGGAAACTATTACAAAGATCACCAAGCCAAATGGTTGAGTAGCACCCTCTTCCCGAAGCTTATTGTTCAGCGTCCTGACCAATGTCGTTTTACCTACTCCTCCCATGCCCCAAACACCAATCTTTTGGGCTTTCTCGCTTGTCAAGCCATCTCTAATTTTGGCCAACATATTTGACGCCATCGTTTGATGAACAACTGAGACCCCTGGAACATGTTCAACTCTTTCCGGTGTAGACTCCACGGAAAGCATGTCGACAAACTCTATTCCATCCTTCTCAAGCATTTTCACTTCATCGAGAATCTTGACAAGTTTCCTACTCATCCTGGGTCTCAAGGACATACCGCATGAAACTCGTTCCTCAAGTTTTAACCTTGCTTTAGATATAACTTCTTCCGCCTCTCTTTGCCAACGCATTAGCTTGAGTCTCAAGGGTTTATCTTTGGTCAGCAAAGTTTCATGATCTTCACTCATGTTACCCTTAAGCTCTGTCAATCTCTCGAGTGATTCATTAAGAGCTTTGACGTTTGATTTGAACTTTATGGCATTAGCGACTCTTGAGAACGTTGACTCATACATCAAACGCAAAATCTCACCAATGACAGGGGCGCAACACTCCATGGTGAAGTTTTAGTTGAAGAAAGGGCCAACACCAGCTTCAAAGAAACCTTTGAGATCTGCAATAAAGAAAGACAATTAGTTGTAAGTTGAAACTAAACCTACATGTTGTCTCACCTACTACAATCCGATTTGTTTCGAATGTTCAAAGATAGACTAAAAAAAAAAAAATCCTAATCTACATGAATCGACAATCGATCTCCGAGGATCGTGTTAATAAGCCAAAACGAAAGAAAGAAGAATAATTTGTTTGTTGGGTTGGCAATTATTTTAATACAGATTAAGAAATAGCAAGAGATTTACATTTCCATGATTTAAGTGTGTGATCGTTTTCTATCATTGTTTAGTGCGTTATAATTGATGATACCAAATGAAAATAAGAAAAAAATCGTAGACGAGTTGCTTGACTCCCAACTTAAATCTCCAATATGTTTACTCTGACAAGTGACAACAAACCTTCAACAACGAAACAACCTAGAAAACATATCTGACCTTATTCAACTACGTGACGATAGAGCCACAGAACTGACCATTTCGATTAAAAAAAAAAGTAATGATGTGGTTGTAAATTTAGTAAGAGGAACTTGATGTGAGACTAGTATCAACACCATTCAAGTGAAGCCTCGACAAAACTTTGTCGTTTCATCAAACTCAGCAAAGAAGCAAATGAAAGCCTAATGCAGGCCCAAGAAGCCCACAACTCAAGTTTGGAAGCAACGGTCTTCTGAGACAAAGACAGAAACTCCAGAAGCTTCACCAAGTCACGACAAGAACAGA
>Ga0041059_1003128_pt1 | contig 11608 bp, 10 predicted proteins | sample AraColnosormetaG_FD_56232 | JGI IMG/M metagenome (GOLD analysis project Ga0041059, IMG submission 56232) | Arabidopsis roots microbial communities from North Carolina, USA - Col MF nosort | ecosystem: Host-associated > Plants > Roots > Unclassified | place: USA: North Carolina | collected... | reverse complement strand
TTTTTTTTCTTTCTTAAATTTTATCATACAACAAAAAATTAAAAATTGCTTTTGTAACACAGAGAAATTAATAAGATAAAAAAAAAAAGATCACCCGACGTCGTTTTAGAGGTAATAAACCTATCAGAAATTCCTAATTTGCTCTTCTTTCACTTCCTCTCTCACACAATCAACCACTGAATCCGGCTGTTCAAAATTCGCAACATTTGAGCTCCCTCATTTCTTTCTCTGTATTGTCAAATTCTTATTTCTCTCTACCAATTTTCTTTTGTGGGCTCTCGTCTTTTGGGGTTAAGCTTCTGAAGTTCTCTTAAAAATCTTCCCTTTTAGGTTTCAACTGTTGTTGAGATCTGTCACTATGAAGTCGAAAAAGATAGACTTTAGTTCCAAAGACATAATCAACAATCTACCAGAACCAAATCTACTTTGCCACATATTATCATTCCTTCCTCTAAAAGATTCTGCTTTGACTTCACTTCTCTCGAAAAAGTGGCGTTATCTCTTTGCTTTCAGACCAAATCTTGATTTTGATGGCTTAGTTAATCTACATCATCGTGAAGATAGTAATAGAATGTTTATCGATTTCTTGAATAGAGTTTTGGGTTTGCAAGAGAATTCTATTGTAAACAAGTTCTCTCTAAGGGAATCGATATTGATCCAATTTGTGTCATTAGTTGGATATTAAACGTGTTGGAACTTGATTTACACGTTAGTGTAGATCGTGGTGAGCTTCCTTCTAAGGTCTTTATGAGTGAGTCACTTGTTAGTCTGAGGATAGAATCTCAAAATGTTACTGCCATTGATGTGGAAGATGTTTTTCTTCCAAAGCTTAAGACTCTTTATCTTGATACTATTAGTATAGGAAAAGCTGGTGATTACTTTGACAAGATTCTATCTGGTTGTCTTGTCTTAGAGGAATTGGTTCTGATAATGTCTACTTTGATTTTACGAACCGCTCTGTGTCTTCCAAAACCTTTAAGAGATTGAAGCTATGTTGTATAGACTATGATCAGAATCCGGATACTGTTTCATTTGATACACCAAATCTAGTTTACTTGGAATACTCTGATTACGTTGCGGTCAAGTACCCGAGAGTGAAGTTTTGTTCGCTTGTTGAAGCTAGTCTCAATCTTCAAATGACGTATGATCAGTGTGCACAAGCAAGCTATGGATTTTTGGTTGGTAATGCTACAGATTTTCTTATGGGAGTAAGCAATGTTCAGATCCTTCACTTATCTGATAAGTCTCTTGAGGTATATTAACGTAACATTGATTCTTTGAGTTAGTGATTGCAGATAGATTGTGAACTTGTTTATTTGGTTTTTGTTTCAGGTACTCACTTTTTGTTGTGAAACAATACCGGTATTCAACAGGTTGATACATTTGACGATTAAGACTCACCGTCATGGAGAAGTCGGATGGGAATCATTGCCGGCTTTACTAAAGAATTGTCCAAATCTAGAAACCCTCGTCTTCCAAGTACCAACACATTTTGTTTACTGCATTTGTTAACACATTTAACTACACACAATTAGATTTTTGATGGTGTTTCCTTAATGATTTTAGGGACTCCATCACAAAGATACAATTAAATGTGAAGAAGTTGTTGGGTGCCTTTGCAAATATTTTGAGGACATTCCTACTTGTTTATCATCAAGTCCGGTGAAGGTCGTAAAGGTATTGAAGTTTGGTGAAACTTTTTTTAACTACGATGATATGAAAAAACAGTTAGAGCAGGACAAACATTTTCTAGAGACAATGCCGAATCTTGAACAAATGATATTATACTACAATACACCATACGATAACGATGTGCTTGAAGTTTCCAAGCAACTTCAGATACTTCCTAGAGTAGCTTCAACTAAATGCAAGATCCAAGTAATTTCTGACAACCTCAGCTTATCTTTTTCCTTTTCCACAAGTGGACTCACCTTCTTCAATAGTACCTTTCCTGTTTGAAGATTACCCTTCTTAAAGACGACCAACATTGTTTTGGTTATAGTTTTTAGCTTAAGCAACAATGAAAACTATTACTTTGGCCTCTGTTCTGTTATTTGCGTAATAGTCTTTCAGATTCTTAATATGTATTCCACTTTTTCATGTAATATGTACACTTCTATAGGTTTCCAAGTTCTCGATTTGTTTCAGACTAATCCCTAAAATAACTAAACGAAACATTAATATAAGTAATCTTAGAAGATATGAACAGTTCTATTGTTGGTTTTCGCCTGTAGAGATATGTGTTACTCAGATTGGCTCTTCTTTGCTCTTTGTTTCTACACTTCAGTTCCGTTGCAGAGCTGGTTATTCAATAGGCTCTCGCCCAGACGTTCATAGTGTCGATCACTTCCTATTCTCCTAATAATTGTCCCAAGAATCAATTTCCGAAAATGTTTGAACATGGTTCTTCAGTTCGAGTACCCCACATTCTCCTATCTCCCATTTCTCACTGTTGAGCTGGAAATCAAAGACAAGCTCATCCGAAGTCACCTCAACGTCAACTAAAACTTCGACTGTGTACATATGCTCCCTTAGAAATTCTGGAAAAATATGGTTTAGTGATACATACGTAGAAGTGATGAAATCATTCTGCCTTTCCATAATGGTCATATATACCTCCATACGTCCCTCATTACCAGCTTCACGGCCACCATTATCAGCCAAAACAATGCAAGCCTTAAATCTCATGGATGTAGGAAGAGCCCTTTGATTCAACTTCACAGTAAGAGAACTTCCAATGGCTCGGTTAGTGATGTACTCATGAACTTCTCTACTGGGTAAGATAGAATAATGACGAGCCGTTGCTTGAATGATAAGGTCTCTTGCTTCTTTATCTAGTTTGAGGCAGTTGGTAAAGTCGAGACATTTAATATTTGGATTGTTAAAAGAGCAACCTAGTCTCTCAAGAGAGCCACAATTCTCTGCATCCAGAATTATTAGGGAATCCGAAAGTTGTGGGAGTGATACCAGTTTTCCGCATCCGCTGAGTTTTAATCGACGTAGACGAGTGATTCTATTGAGCCATGGGGTCATTTCTCGTATATTTATATCACTCAATTCCAGCACTGTGATCCTCTCAAGAACATGTGAGAATTCACTGAGGTTTTCACTGTATAGCATTTGCAAATCCTCAAGGCGAGGCCATGACCTGAGGGACGAAGGAACTTCTTCTATCTGAGTCCCCCTAAGATGGAGACGTTTAATGTTTGTGGAGATCACCGGAAATGTTTTCAACAAGATGCAATCTGTGAGATCAAGTTCATTAAGAAATTCCAAGTTGATATTGGTCGGAAGAACTTGTAGCTTTTTGCATCCTCTCAGCCTTAGTTCAGACAACTTATGAAGGTTTCCAATAAAGGAGGGTAACTCCACCAGACATGAGAGATATCCAAGATTCAGAATCTTGAGATTAGTGGCTTTTCCAATAAAGGAAGGGAGCTCCACCAAACTTTCGCATCCAGCGAGTATCAACTTCTCCAGGTTAATGGCATTCCCGATAGAGGATGGAAGCTTTATCAGACTTGAGCAACAAGTAAGGTGCAACTCCTTAAGATTAGTGCAATTCCCAATAGAGGAGGGAAGCTCCTTCAGACTTGAGCAACAAATAAGGTGCAACTTCTTAAGATTAGTGCAATTCCCAATAGAGGAGGGAAGCTCCTTCAGACTTGAGCAACAACTAAGGTCCAACTCCTTTAGATTAGTGGCATTCCCAATAGAGGATGGAAGCTCCACCAGATTTTCACAATGACTAAAATCAATCGTCTGAAGATTAATGGCATTTCCGATAGAGGATGGAAGCTCCAAGAGACTTGAGCATCCACTAAGCTCCAATTTTAGGAGTTTAGTTGCATTCCCAATAGAGAAGGGCAACTCCACTAGACTTGAGCATCCGTTAAGATTCAACACCTCGAGGTTAGTAGCACTTGAGAGATCAGGAAGTTCTTTTAGGTTTTTAGAAGAAAACAAATCCATCCGCTTGAGATTTCTAAGAGGCTGTACAAAAAAAAATGAAGAAAACTTTGTGAGCATGTTATTCGCCAAATAGTATACACGTACGAAACAAACTACTTATATAACATTCTACTATAGTAAGCTTATTATACATAATTTAAATTAACTAAAAAAATGGTCAGCTCATCTTCTTTTAAACGCTAATAATTGTAGAAAGATGAACAAGTTATGGATTCGAGATTAAAAACTGTGATTTAAAATATTGCATGAAAAAAATCAATATCTAGTATATACTTACTTGAATCTCTTCCCATAACTTCTCAAGCTTGGAGCCCCACATGTTTAGTTCCACGAGGAACTCAGGATTGAACTTTGAAGGAAAGCATGTCATCGGAAAATACATCCAATCTAGTAATCGAAGTTTTCGAGATATATAGGTCAAACAGTGTGGTAAACACACTATTGCAGGAAAAAGATTACCAAAATTTTTGACTCTTAAGAATTGGAGATTGGACATTCCTTCAAAAGCTTTTTCACTTATATTGAATACGTCATCGTTCCGATGTAAGTCGAGATATATCCCTATAACACTTCTACCACCCTGAAATAAAAAAAAAAAGAAAAATAGAAGTAATTATTAGTTATAAGATAAGTAAACTCAGTTTGTATGGAGTGAAGAAATTGAGAGACTTAAAACTTACTGCTGTATCGTCGGCGAGTACTTCAGAAATATCTCTAGCATCAACTAAAAATTGGCGTTGCCCTGGCTCCCGAACAGATTGTTTACGAACAATTTCTTTACCTAGTTGCGCTAGAGAATCATGCATCTCGACAAAGTTTGAGTTGATAGATATGAGCGATTTCTCAGCTAAGACGTGAAACCTTTGAGCAATGTCCAAGAATGTTTTCCCAAGAAAATCTTCTAGTTTCTCAATACTTTCATGGTTGAAAAAACATGCTATATGAAGAAATAAATCTTTGTCTTCATCACATAAGGCATCATAACTAAACTTCAAAACGCTCTCAATTTTTCCATCAAGGCGAGCCCTTAGCCTTGGTATTTCCTTTCTCCACTCCTGCTTGGACATTTCTCGAAAATATGATCCCACAACCCTTAATCCCAAAGGAAAGTTACCAACAAGCCATGTAACTTTCCTCGCAAGCTTGTAAAAACCATCATATGGGGTCTTTTGACCAAACGCATACATGCAGAAGATTTGAAGAGCATCATCAGAATTTGGAAGATCCACCTTGTAAATATTGTTGATCCTATGTGCCTTCAAAAGTTTCCTATCTTGGGTTGTGATTAGAATCCGACTTCTAGGACCAAACCACCGAGTTTCTTTGGCCAAGGCATCTAGTTGTACTGATTGATCCACGTCATCAAGAACGACAAGCACTTTCTTGTTATATAAACGTTCTTGCAGAACTCTTAAGTGAGGAATCTCAATATCTTTATGGTCGAGTATTTTTGACAAAAACTGTCGTTGTAAGATCAACTTCGCGCTATAGTCATCTGAAGAAGCTAGTATTGTATGCATCGTTTTGATATTCTCCATGAAGATGCTCAACTCGAAACTGCTTGAGAGTTGGTTATATAAAAATCTGACGATGGTGGTTTTACCAATCCCTGGAGGACCCCAAATTCCAATCATCCTCACTTCACAAGAGTCTAGGCAGAGCAACAATTCCAACTTTTCCATATGAGCTCCCATCCCAACTAAACCGTCAAAATCCCTTAGTGGTGTGGAATTATTCAGCTTGTTCGAGATATCAGTAGAGATTTTTTCGATCATGGCAGCTTCGGTATCCCTAAAAAAGGGAAGATAAATTATATTTGTAAGTAAATAGTCATTTATAGAATTCATATAATAAAGTACACATAATTATATATTTTTGGCTGGAAATTATTTAAAACGTAGCTACGAAGAAGTATATTAAGAGCTAATAAAGTTGTTGAAAAAAATAATATTATATTGACTATCGAGGCAAGCAAGTATGTCATCTTTAATTTCGCGTATTACAAATATTAAAACGGATAATTTGGCATGAAAACTTTGTACCGAACCGCATCATATCATATCATATATGTAAATAATATTTTTCAAGAATTGCTATTTTGAGATCTAATTAATGTCGGTTGACAAAAAAAAAAGGCAGTAAGATGTGGTAAAAAGAACTAACCAATTTATTGAATGCTCTCCAGCTATTGTGGCTACTTCACTCAAAGCCTCGATCCATTTTCGACTAACTGCATTTGTTTTACCCATACAAGTTTTCTTGAAGACCTTCCCAAAGTCTCCGGTTTGCTTCTTTACATCAGTTGGATCCACTTCATAGAAAATTGTCATCACTGTTTGATCCAACATTTTCCTACACTTCATGATCTCCACCAACTCGTTCAGGCACCACGACGAGGAAGCGTAGTCCTTCGAGAGCAAGACAACTGCAATCTTAGATCCTTTGATTGCTTCTATGAGTTCTGGACCGATCGATTTGCTCCTCTCAATATTATTATCAATGAACGTATCGATCCCTTTTCTTTTAAACTCTTTCAAAATGTGACTGAGAAATGATTTGCGCACATCTGCCCCGTGGAAGCTGGGGAAGACATCGTGTTTCTGGTTACAAGACAAAGAAGATTGGGGAGATGTAGGAGGTGAAGAAGAAGTAGTTATTATAGTTTCTTGGACTCGAAATTTTCCATAAATCATATAAAATATTGTACCCAAAAGAGTGAAGAACGTAGCAGCAACAGTCCCAAGGAAAACGTAAAAATCCATTACTACAATAGAGAGAAGATGTAAGATCAATAGAGCTTTGAAGAGAGATAGAGTAAAGGATTAACAACACGCTATTATTGAGCGTGATGAGAAAAGTCAAAATAGTTATCCTTTCATGGAAAATATGTGAACCATATCGTGTAGGTTCCACCATTTTTGGAAATTTCTTGGATATTTTCTTTAGTTTCGAAATGAATTTTTTTAAAAAAATGTTTTTTTTTTGAAAAAAACTTTAATTAATAGTATTCAAGAAAACGTTAGGCGTTAAACGGACAGTGATCCAATGCCTAGCGCCTAGAACGCTTAGTTAGGACATAGATAATTTTAGACGGTTAAGCGTTTATAATAAAGACATTATAAATATGATTTTTTACATAAATATTATATAAAATGTCTATTAAAAAAATACATATATATATATATATATGTTCAATCGTAAACAAAAATTATACAAAATATTCTTTTAACTATATCAAATACTATATAAACATTTATAACTATTTATAGAAATATAAAATTAGTTGAAAACTAGAAAAATATAGTAAAACGAGGTATATAGGATTTTAGGCAGATTAGACAGTTGTCTATACGTCGCGTGAGCCGTGAGCGCCTAGTCGACCGCCTAAATCGCTTTTTAGAATACCATTTAATACTTATCCCGTCGTTAACTTTATTTTTAAACTTGACGTTTGGATTATAGAAACGAAGATTGTAAACTCGAGGATCAACACATAGTACTAACGTAACAAAACGTATGAGTTCTGAAATTATATTTTAAAAACTAAAATTAGATCATTTAACGGTAAACCGAAGGAAAGCCGGTTTGGAGATTTTAAATTTTTACAATACACATTTTTCCGGTTTGGATCTGAATTTGGTTAATTATTTATATGCTTTTTCCACGATCTAGAAGACTTTTATTCAATGAAATTGTTACTATCTAAATTTGGACCATTTGACACGTTTGGTAAAGAATTTGATCAATTATCCATTAGACGACCCCTTTCTATTCACTCAAATCTAATGGAGTTGTGGAAAAAACAAACCAAATTTAATAAAGTCATGAATACGACGTTACAGGAATCTAGATTATCATTGGCATTGTAGTGGGTGAGAAATCATTGCTTAGTACGAATTATAAAGAACTTGGAATACGTCATATAAAATTTAGAAAGATATTGTACCTTCACATAAATACCTAGCAAAAATTGTTTTACCACCTTTGGAAAAGATTTAAATGGGACCTAATACGTTGATTGTCTTTTCGTGAATGTAGCCTATATTAGTGTTTTATTAGTTTCTGGTTCGTAAATTAGATGTAAGTATGTAACGGATATCCATGTAAATACAATAAATTAAGGAAGTCATTCTTTCAGAGAATTAATGAGATCATCCGTATGTTATTTTCAAAATATTTTTAGAAAATAAGTTATGAAAGTACATTCACAAATAAATAAAGACATGTAAGATTTTTCAGAAAATATATTTAAATTTATATTTGAGGTGAAGAACTCGTGTTTACGATGAACAGGGTTATTATCCCTAAATTCTCGTCTGAAGTTTAATCTGTGACAAGGTATTGAAGCAAACATCACAAGCCCCACATTATGAGACAAACAACGACACGATATAAGAATATATATGAGTGTAATGAATATTGATGAAATTATCTAAGGTTGCCGAAGTGCAACCTCTATAACTTTCATCTTATAGAAAAATAAAACATTTTGATTGCTCTGGGACAATGTAAATAGTTTTTGTTTTTGCATTTTTTTTTTGTCATCAGATTTTATTTAGAGTTCAGTAGAACCAATTCTGAGGAAAATTATTTACAAAAGTGATATGATGCGGTTCGGTACGAATTAATCGTGCCAAACTGTCCGGCTTATCGTTTTTGCTTTTCTTTCTTCTAAATAAACCTCCTTTGAGCTAGAATCACTTGCCTAGAAATGTCAACAAATGGAACAACCGAAAGATATACGAATTAATCGTGCCAAACTGTCCGGCTTATCGTTTTTGCTCTAATAACATTGTGGTGGTCAGGATATACGAAAATGGTCTCATCTCTTCCTGGGAGAATGTTGTAAAAAAATGTGGCCAACATAAGCGATTGATTTGCCTCAAATAATCAAACTATATGATTTGTAATTCATGACTTAGCTACCACAAGAAACTTAACTAATCAAATTCAAGAAAACGATGGAAGAAAAAAAGTCACATACAAAGGAAGAGATCTAGAATCGAACAGTGGTTGGGCCAAAGCAGCTAAGACACATAACTCTTTCCATGGAAGCTTCAGATTTAGGCATAGGATGATTCTCCTTGACTAAATCAGCCGAAGAAGAAGAAGAAGAAGAAGCGGAGGAAGGTGGACGAGAAGTGACAGCGATGGCACGAAGACGAGCCCTCACATCTTTGTTGAAAAAACGGAGAGGATAGTTCCAACGAGTTTCCACGGCAGCGATGGCCGTAGCCACCATCCACGAGGTGTGTCTTGTGCTTGCAGCAGCACTCATTACTGCTAGTGAAGTTAGGACTAAAGCGTTACCACAGTAAAATGTTTTTCTTATTACAAGGTTTTGGTGGCTGCGTTTTGACGTAGGTTTTTTTTTGGAGATGGGACTCTCTCTCTTTCCACTTCTCCAAGTAAACTTAAAATCTTTATTCATTTCTTTTTTTGTGTGCAAAACATCTATTTTTTTACTAACCTTTCTTTTTTTTGGGATGTTTCGGAAAAGGTTAGTAAATCATTTAGGGACCCTCTTTAAATGTTTCAGAACACTTTCCAAATTTAAATTTTGTAGTAAATCTTCACTTGTATGCAATTATCATTGTTTTTTAGTTATATATTTTTATTACATAAAAAAGTGGAATGAATAATAAGAATTTGAAAGAGTAAGAGGCAAATAACAGAACAGAGGCCAACGTACAAGAATTGTTCTATCTGGCTACGGCCTAGCTTGGGAAAATCCTTTGCCAGATAAATTAGCTACAGATATGGCAAGAGATGACGACAGACAAAAACACGGGAAGTTTATAGCCTTATATGTGGCTATACCGTCGCAAAAAACGTATAACTCTTTCAAACCGGAAAGGTACTATTGAAGAAGGTGTATCCGTCCACATTCCACTTGTGGTCTTATGGAAAAGAAAGACGATAAGCTAAGGTTGTCAGAGATTACTTGGATCTTGCATTTAGCTGAAGCCACTCTATGAAGCATTTGAAGTTGCATGGAAACGTCAAGCACATCGTCATCGTATGGTGTATCGTAGTATAATATCATTTGTTCAAGATTCGGCATTGTCTCTAGAAATTGTTTGACCTGCTCTATCTGCTTTTTCATATTTATAAAAAAACGTCACAAACTTCAATACCTTTTTACAACCTTCACCGGACTTGATGATAATCAAGTAGGAATTTCATCAGAATATTTTCAAAAGCACCCATCAACTTCTTCACATTTACTTGTATCTCTGTGATGGAGTCCCTAAATTAATGAGGAAACATCATCAAAATCTAATTGTGTCTAGTTAAATATGTTCAATATATGCAGTAAAAATATGTCGGTTCGAAGACGAGGGTTTTTAGATTTGGACAGTTCTTGAGTAGAGCCAGCTATGATTCCGGTGAGTCTTAATAGTTAAATACTTAAATGAATCATGTTGTTGAATACTGGTCATTATTTTTTCGTGTGATAAATTCAATTTTTAATTCTTTGTAGTATAAAAATTAAGAAAGAAACCCACTTTTTCACTTTTTTTTTTTACTTTTTTTTTCACTTAATCATTTCTATTTCTTGACGAGAAGTTTTAAAGACAAAGATAAGAAATACCCTTATTTGATTTTATAAAAAATATTAAATGTTGCAAAATATTCTTGAAGACAATAAATTAACATAATTCCTAATTATCATTATTTTTTCATAAAACGTATTGTTATTATTATGATGAAAATCTTGATTTACATTTTTTTGTTAATACTAGTTTTGAAGTTGTGGATTTATATATTTAGTTAAATATATAAGTTGTACATAGTGGTTGGAGTTAGTAGGAAATAAAAAAATTCAAGTCTCACAAAAATTGAAATAAAAGAATATATTAATTATTAAATTCAAGTCTTAAATTAATTAATCTGAAAAATACATACCACATAAAAAAGAAGAGAAAGAAGGTTTATCATTTTGCATTACATAGTTGTATATTGTAAATACAGATGCATATTTACAACTTGTATATTATGAGTAAAACGTATGAAAATATTTAGTACGTATAACTATTCGTCAAGTTTCTTAGTTCTTCTTTGCATAAGGATTACAATGATTATTGGCAAAATCATTCCTACATTGTGTTTCCGTGTCATAGCAGCTTATCCCCTCACCCGGAACAGTACTTTCGCAGCAATATTGTTTAATTCTTGCGTAATAACATGGATCTTTCAAATATGGACTGGTAAGGTCTTTGAAGAAATTACCTATATAAAAAAAAAAAAATTTGAAAAGATTATATATGGAATATTCAGTTGTGATTATAGAGAGGTGGTGATGATGATAAACAATGAACGATAAATCATTTATATAACTTACATTCATGAAGGCTAGCCATGGAAACAAGGATGATACAAAAGATAGCAAATTTGGAAGATGACATTGCGATTTTTTTCTCTAAAAATATGTTTTCTTGTTTATATTAAAAAGCTTACATGACCTAAACACACACAAACAAATATATAATTGTAAAAACAGTACATTATTTTCTAGGGTAATCCGAAAAAAATTGTAGTTAATTTTATTTATTTTCTCTCTTTGGATATTGATGGTTTTAGTTTTTTTTTCTTTTAAAAAAAAATAATATTAACGGTTCTTTTTTTTTTTTTT